>Ga0307380_10000422_pt1 | contig 67713 bp, 50 predicted proteins | sample UN3MG_FD_202239 | JGI IMG/M metagenome (GOLD analysis project Ga0307380, IMG submission 202239) | Soil microbial communities from Risofladan, Vaasa, Finland - UN-3 | ecosystem: Environmental > Terrestrial > Soil > Coastal area > Acid sulfate soil | place: Finland: Risofladan, Vaasa | collected... | reverse complement strand
GTGACATCGGTTGTCCGGCCGGGCGAGGTTGTGCCGTTTAGTTTTTTCTCGGGCGCATATCCCTTGACTTTGGCAAGCAGCACGAAGTCACCGGGTTTGACCCGTTCAAATCGGAATTGACCTTGCCCATCGGACTGCAGGCTGCGTTCGTCCAGACTTGGGCTTGTCAAAAGCCTGACTTCAGCCTGGGCGATTGGTTTATTGTTTTGGTCTACAACTTTACCCGTCACGATAGCTGGCGCACCAAGCTGGATGTTTATTCCGTCGATTTCGGACCCGCTTTCGAGCAAAATTTCTTTGCTCTCGGCCAGGTCAAATCCGGCCAGTTCGGCCATGACTTGTATCCGTCCCGGCCCCAGGTCGGCAATCCGGAAAGTGCCGTCTGTGCCGCTGACTTCTTTGATATCAAGGCTATAGGCCTGGGTTTCTCCGGGCGCCTCCAAGTACAAGATGGTCAGGCGCGCCCCGACTGCCGGCCGATCGATCGCCATGACTCGCCCGGACACCCGGCTCGTGCCGCTGATGCCCTGGTAGTTTTTTACGTCCTGCAAAAACCCCGTCACTCCGCCGGTCGTGTCCTGGTCGCCAGTCTTAGCGGGAGTTTGCTTTTCTGCCGATTCGTTCGGGTCGCTCGTCGAGAAAACCAACCAGACAGTAGCCAGGACCAGGCCCAGAAGACTGGCCCCGACTAATACTTTTTTACTCGATGAAGATTTTGTCATCGGATTATTCGCTCGCGCAGCTGCACCCCTGGGCCGCGTCCATGAATGCCGCGTCGGTCTGGTCGACGCCGCCGGTGCGATCCAGGTCGGCTCCAGAGCACCATTGGTTTCCCGGGCGGCAATCCCGGCCGGCGTACTCGTCTTTGGCTGACTCGAACAGGGCCGTGTCGGCGGCATCTACCACTCCGTCGGCGTTCAGGTCGGGCCGCGTACAGCCCATGACCGCCCAGCTGCAGTCGAGGATCCCGGGCGCCGTTATGCACAGCGGCAAGGCATGCAGCAGGCGCGCGCCGCCCACTATCCGGTGGTGGGGACGCTCGACCGTGCGCCAGGGGTAGTCGGCTTCCGGGAAGCCGCGGGCCTGGTACTCCTCGCCTTCAACTCGCACCGGCGGGGTGTCCCCGTAGGCGTCCTGGTATCGCTGCTGGACCGATTGGCTTGCGCCCTCGAGCCTGCTCTCTATCGCGGTCAGAATGTCCTCGTTGGTGCGCATGGGCGCAGGTTGGGTGTCTTCCATGTCCAGCCAGGATTCCAGATTCTGCATGTGCCATTCCGAATCGGCGTGTTCGCCAAGGTCTGCTACCGGCGTCGAATCCAGCCCGGCCCAGGCTTCGAACAGGGCGGCCTGGTACAAACGGGCTGCCAGCCGGGCCGGCTGAGTGTTTGTGTATATTATGTCGGCGAACACCCGCATCAGGTGAGTTATATCGCCCAGCACCTTGCGGGCTTGCCGGCCGAGTTCGGCTTCAGGGCGGGTGTCGGCGTAGGCCACCAAGGCAGTCACCGCCAGGGTGATCTCGTAGAAATCGTCCTGGAATCCGCCGATCAGGTTCTCGGCCGCGCCGGGCGAACTCTCTTCGAGGTCGCGCACAAGCTCGAGCCAGGGCATGCCGAAGAACTCCATCTGCTCCATGGTCTCCCAGTCCTGGCCGCAGAAGGCCTCCTCCAGGCGCTTGCAGCTGCGCGCCCCGGCGGGCACCTCGCAATTTGTGTCCTGGCCTATGGCATCCACCAGAAGCTGCTCGATCGAGGCCGGCGCCTTGACCACCGGCAAGGGCGTGCCCAGGCCGCCCGACGAAATCGCCCGGGACAGGTAGGCCATCTGGCAATCGGCCAGGCTGCCCAGGTCTTCGTTCTCGGTCTCTCCGTCCGGTCGCACCGCGCCGGAGTTGATTAAATATTCGTACGGGTTGTGCTCGCCGACGGTCATCAAGGCGTCGTTGTCTACGATCAGATCGCCGATGCGCCGCCCGGCCTCGACCACCCGGGAGGCCGCCCGGCGAACGGCCTTGCTCGACGACTTGTCGCCCATGGCGCCCATGGCCGCGACGATGCCCAAAGACAGATCGGGGAAGTTGTCCCGCGAGTTGTGGTTGCCCCAGTAGGCGCCCTGCCAATCGTAGGGCGCGGGCGTGCGCATGATCGACGCGCAGCAGTCGCTCGAACGCAGGTGGACGGGCAGGGCCGAGAAACTGTAGGTCACGGCATATGCGTTGGTTTCCACGGCCGGCATGTAGTTGAACAGAATGTCCTCGGGGTCTTCCCGGTAAGTAACCCGCAGGCCGTCCCAGAAGGTCTCGATCATCTCGGCCTCGAGTTCCGGATTGTATGCATAGGGAGCTTGAACCGAGTTGCCGTCGCGGGTGCGGCTGACTTCGCCTGTCAGCCCGTCCACCACCCGGGTCCAACCCGGGTAGACGAAGCGGGCGGTCATCCCCGGGTGGCCGCTGACCTGCTCGAAAAAGTGTAGCCCGTTCAACATGCGCACCAGGGCCAATTCCAGCGGCCGGGTGCGGAAGATGCGGTAGGCGTGCCAGACCGTCCAGACCGAGAGGCCGATCATGTTGTTGTCGTTGGGGCCGGGAACCACCTCGTAGTCGTTTCCCTGCCGGGCGATGCCGGCCTTTCCCAGTGTGACGGCGAAGTTCACGTCGCCGAAGGTCATGTAGCGCTGGTAGGCCGTGACCGCCCGCTCCACACGCTCGCGGTAGTAGAGCCGGAAAGCCCGGGCGGCCGCCTGGATATCGGGCACCGGACGGTTGAGGGTCTCGGCGGAGTCACAGGACGAAAGCCAAAAGGCGAGCAGCAAAACGGTCGCGATCTTGGGGATCATGGTCACTCCCTGTGGTCGATTGGATTGATCCCGAGTCTAGCCTTAATTGATGATCAGGTAGCGGGCCAGGATCTCGGCCACGTCGAAGACCTTGTGGCTGTCGATCAGATCCTTGTCCTTGAGGCCATCGGTCAACATGGTCATGCAGAATGGGCAACCCACGGCGAAGGTCTCGGCCCCGGTGGCCAGCAACTGGGCCGTGCGCTCGTTGTTGATCCGGGTGCCCTCTTGTTCCTCCATCCACATGCGGCCGCCGCCGGCGCCGCAACAGAAGCCCCTGCGCTCGTTGCGGGCGGCTTCCACCAGTTGCAGGCCGGGCACGGACTTGAGGACCTTGCGCGGTGCGGCGAACACGTCGTTGTAACGGCCCAGGTAGCAGGAATCGTGGAAGACCACCTTGCCCATGGCGTCGCCGGACAATTGCAGGCGGCCCTCCCGGAGCAGTTCGGCGATGAACTCGGTGTGGTGCAAGACCTGATAGTCGCCGCCGAAGTCCTTGTATTCGTTCTTGAGAGTGTTGTAGCCGTGGGGGCAGGTGGTGACGATGCGCTTGACCTTGTAGTTGTTCATCACCTCCACGTTCTGCATGATCAGCGTCTGGGCCAGGTATTCGTTGCCCGCCCGGCGGGCCGTCTCGCCGCAACAGCCCTCCTCTATGCCCAGCAGGCTGAACTTGACCTTGGCCGCCTGCATGATCTTGATAAAGGCCTTGGTGACTTTCTGCGCCCGGTCGTCAAAAGACCCGGCGCAGCCGACGAAGAACAGGATCTCGTGCTCCGGATCCTCGGCCAGGGTGGCAAGGCCCAGTCCCTCGGCCCAGTCGAAGCGCTTGTTGGAACCAATCTGCCAGGGGTTGTTGTTGTTCTCCATGCCCTTGAAGACGTTGGTGACCTCCTGCGGGAAGGCCGTCTCCACCTGCGTCAGGTACTGGCGCATGGGCAGGATCACGTCCAGGTGCTCGATGCCCATGGGGCAATTGGCCTCGCAGGCCCGGCAGGTGGTGCAGGCCCAGAGCACCTGCTGGCCGATCACGTCGCCTTGGAAGTTGGGACGCCCGTCCTGGCCGTTTTCGTCCTTTTGCCTGCGCCGGGCGAAGACGTCTTCCATGTGCGCCTTGACGTTCTGAATCACTTGCTTGGGGTTGAGCGCCTTGCCCGTCAGGTAGGCCGGGCAGTTTTCCTGGCAACGGCCGCAGCGGATGCAGGCGTCGGCGTCCAAGAGCTGCTTCCATGACAGCTCCTCCAGCCTGGACACGCCAAAGGTCTCCACGTCCGTGTCCTCGCCGTTCATTATGGCGGCCACGGTCTCGTCCCTGGCGATGCGACCCGGGTGAGAGCTGGAGCGGAAAAAGAGGCCAAGGCTGCCGGCCACGATGTGCCAGAGCTTGCCGAAGGGCAGGTAGGCCACGAAGAAGAGCACCAGCAGGAAGTGCACCCACCAGACGACCGAATGGACGCTCTGCAAGGTCGCGGGCTCCAGGCCGTAGAACAGGGTCTTGGAGATTGCGTAGCTCAAGAAGCTGTAAGGCGCCCACCAGGGCTGCTGCTCGGCCAGGCGCAGGGCCTGCAGCAGGTGGCCGCTGACCAGGATGATCAGGATCAGCAGCAAGGCGAACCAGTCGTCGTTCTTGTTGTCCAGGGCCTTGGGGTGAAAGACGTAGCGCCTGAGGACCATCAGAACGATGCCCGCAATGGCCATCAGCCCGAAGACGTTCAAGGTCACGGTGTAAACCCAGTAGAAGTAACTGGGGGTCGATAACACCTTGAGGCCCAGGTCGGCTTCCAGCATGACGATAAGCGTGCCGATGAAGAGGATGACGAAGCTGAAGAAGAACATGGCGTGTATCAACCCGGGCAGCAACTCTCGGAGCACCAGCCTCTGCGTACCCGCGTCCCAGACGGCCCAAAAGGCCCGGCCCGCGATGCCGTCGCTGCGCTTGTCCTTCTTGCCCTGCCGCCAGATGGCGAAGCGCCGCCAGACCCCGTAGCCGAAGACGATCAGCATGATCGCCAGGGGCAGGTAGACCTTCAGATGCGGACTCGGAACGTTCCAGTACACTTCGCGGAAAGGCAGGCTTTGCCCGGCCTGGGCCATGACTTCTGCGAACATATCATTCGTCCTTTCGGCGACGCTGTCCCGTGTCGCTCGCAACATTGATACCCGTGCGAATCCGAACAGTCAAGGAAGTAAGGAAAGTTATCGATCTTGGTGTTAGCCTAGAAGCCTGCGGATCAGGCTGCGGAACTCGGCCACCTGCAGGAATGACATGGCCACCGAGCCCAATACCACCCGGGCGCCCGTGCGCAGCCCCAGCGGGCCGCCGACGCCCTGCGCCGGAACCCGTTCGTCGTCTACAAAGCTGCCGTTCATCGAATTCATGTCCTGCAGGAAGTACCCGCCCCCATCGCCCTTGCGGATGAAGGCGTGAACCGCCGAGACAGAGGCGTCGTTGATGATGATGTCGTTGCTATCGCTGCGGCCCAGCCAAATGGTGTCGTCGGAGTCACTGCCGACCCGCTGCTTGACTTCGAAAACTAAAAAATCCGCCTTGGGGTTGAAGGGCCGGTCGGGCGAGGTGCCGCTGAACTCAGAGGACAGCGTGGCATGGCTGACCTGGGCAGCCTGCAGCTTTCCGATCGGGCCGTGGTGCAAAAAATAGGCTTCTGCGTGGCGCTGGATGAAGGCTTTTTCATCGAGCTTCATGCAATCCTCGACAAAGTCTCCAAGCTTCATAAACGAACTCGCTTCTTTGTCTTCTTCCGGCATGCCCCTCTCCTGGATTTCGACCTTATATAGACCAATTCGCTCGTACAGGTCAACCCCCATCTCATTTGGGCTGCTATATATCGGCCGGCCATAGACCTCGAGTTCGGGGCTTGCAAATTACAGATTGCTATTGGAAGATTAGCCCATGACGTTAGTAAGATTTCCACCCGGCCGGCCGGTGATGACCGGCAGGCGCTTCGAAGAGTCCTTGTTTGCCGAGCTGGACGCCCTGCTCGCAAAGAACGAATGCCCAGAGGGCTGGGTGGATCTGGATCTGGGCGACAACCGGCTGACCTGCCTGATCCACCAGTCGCGTCCCTTCATGGCCGGGCTGGTCGAGCCTGAGCGGTTCAGCCGCGTGCCGCTGTCCGACCTCGTGCTGCGGGCGCGCAACTTGGAGGGCGCCGTCTGCAACGTGGTTCGCGCCGACCTGGTGCGGGTTCTGTTGATGGCGGTGCACTTTGGCAACAAGCCGGTTTTGCAGGCCACCACCCGCTTCGTCGATCTGACCCACGTGTTGGACGTGCTGGCCCATGACGGAAACGATGCGGGTCTGGCGCTGGAACGCTCGGGCACGCGGACGCTGCTGTTCTTGCAGAAGGGCACACCGACCCGCATCTATTTCGGAGACGCCCGTAAAGACCCCGGGGGGGGATCGATCGCCAATCGCTTTTTGCTGTACGGCTTCGCGCACGATGCCCCGGTGGGCAAGGTGGAGGTCTTCAACAAGCTCAACATCCAGCCCGATCAGGACGCCGGCCGGACTTTCGTTGAGCTTGCCGAAGAGGCCAAGCCGCCGCCGGCGATGAATGTCATCGTGCGCCTCGAAGACAAGGTGGAAGTGCAGCGCCCCTTCATGCCGCCGTACATGATTGTCGGCCGCGACCACACCTGCGAGCTGAGTCTCGGAGATTTGAGCATCAGCCGGCGGCACTCGAAGCTGAGCTGGTCGCGGGGACGTTTCGTGGTCGAGGATCTGGGCTCGGCCAACGGCACCACGGTCAACGGCGAGCGTGTCGAACGCAAGGTTTTCAACCCGGGAGACAAGATCGGCATGGGCAAGTACGAGGTCATGCTGAGCCCGCAGCCCGTGGCCCACGATCCCAAGGCCACCATGATGATCGTGCCCAAGGATTTCGACCAGACTCTCTACCTGACCGGTGACAACCAGTCGGCCCCGCTGACCAGCGAGGTTTCAATCGGCAAGGCCTTCGGCGTAGACCTGAAGGCGCGCGGCATGGGTGTGCGCGCCGTGCATGCGCGCATCCGCATCGAGGGCTCCGGCGTCTATCGATTGATCTGCCTGGGTAACGCAACGGTCAAGCTCAACGGCCGGAAGGTCAGAAACACCTACCTCAAGGCAGGCGACGAACTGTACGTGGGCAAGACGAAGTTTCAGCTGGTTTCCATACCGAGCATAGACGCCTTCTAAAAACCTTGTACCTTGCCGCTAGGGCGGGCAGTCTTGCGGGCAGCTCGCGTTGTCTTCGCCCTGGGCGGAGCAGCAGATGGCATCGGGGCAGGAGCCGGGGCCGCAGTCATCGGGACACAGGCAGGTGTCTTCAGGCCCGTCGCAGACTGTGTTTCCGCAACTCGACCAGCAATCCTGGGGACAATCGGCCAACGTCTCCGAGCCGTTGCAACAGCCGTCGCCGCACTGGGTGCCGCAGTCTTTCATACAGCTGCAGGTGTCCTCTCCAAAGGCCGCCTTGCATCCCCCGTCTCCGCACTTGTTCCCGCAATCGTTCCAGCAGTCGACGTTCTCGCTCAACCCGCAACAGCCGTCATTACAGGTGTCGCCGCAATCGTGAACGCAGCTGCAACCATCCTCGCCGTCCCGCGGGCAACACAGGCCGTCCCCACACGAGCCTCCCCCGCAGTCTTCGGGACAGTTGCAAACCGTCTCCGGATCGACGCACGACCCGTCTCCGCAATCGGCCAGCGCGCAGTCCTCGACGCAGCCCTGGGGCGTCTCGTTGCCGTTGCAGCAGCCGTCGCCGCACAACTCGCCGCAGTCTTCCACGCAGCTGCAAGTGCTCTCGCCCGCCCCGCAGCAGCCGTCCGGGCAGGTGGTCGAACCGCAGTCCAGCGGGCAAGTGCAACTGTTCTCCGAAGAGCTGCAGCAGCCGTCGCCGCAGTCGTCGGGGCAGTCGAGAGCGCAGTTACAGAAGTTCTCGCTGCCGTTGCAACAGCCGTCGTTACAGACTTCGCCGCAGTCTTCGAAGCACGAGCAGCCGTCTTCGCCGCCATTGCATGTCCCGTCGCCGCAACTCGTTCCGCAATCGTCCGGGCAGTCGGCCGTGGTCTCGGCGCCGTTGCAGCAGGTGTCGCCGCACAACGTCCCGCAGTCGACCACGCAGTCACAGGTGCTCTCGCCGGTCCCGCAACAACCGTCGCCGCAAGTGGTCGCCTCGCAATCGGCAGGGCATGAACAAGAATCTTCGTTGGGTCCGCAGCATCCGTCGGGGCAGCCGGAAGTGCCGCAATCGGTCTGGCAGGTGCAGGAGTTCTCAAGCTCGGCCGGGCAACACAATGTGTCTCCGCAGATACCCGTGCCGCAGTCGGCGGGGCAATTGCAGCTGTCCTCGTTGTCCGCCGGGCAGCAGGCCCCGTCTCCGCAGGGGCTGGCGCCGCAGTCGGCAGGGCAAGAGCACGAATATTTCTCTGCCGCCTGGCAGGTGCTGTCCGGGCATACCGGAGCGCAGTCGTCCGCGCAGCCGATCGTGTCTTCTCCCGGCGGGCAGCAGATACCGTCGCCGCAGGTGCCCGGGCCGCAGTCAGCCGGGCAACTGCACTGGTCTTCGGTCGCCGCACAGCAGTGACCATCGCCACAAGTGGTCGACCCGCAATCGGCGGGGCAAGAGCACGGGGTCTCGTCGTCGTCTTCGCAGCACAGGTCGTCTCCGCAAACACCATTACCGCAGTCGCCGGGACAGCTGCACTCGTTCTCTACCGGCCGGCAGCAAATACCGTCATTGCACGAGCCGGCCCCGCAGTCGCCCGGGCAGTTGCACTGGTTTTCTCCGGGCGCGCAGCAGATGTGGTCTCCGCAGGTGCCGCCGCCGCAATCGGCAGAGCAAGAGCACGAATCTTCGTTTGTGTCGCTACAGCAGATCCCGTCGCCGCAGGATGCGGGGCCGCAGTCGGCAGGGCAGCTGCACTTGTCCTCGTCCTGAGCCGGGCAGCAATAGCCGTCATTGCAACTGGTCGCGCCGCAGTCGGGCGCGCAACTGCAAGGATCTTCGTTACCGTCGGGACAACAGTTGCCGTCGCCGCAGACGGCCGCCCGGCAGTCGTCCGGACAGTTGCAGACGTCCTCGCCCTGGCTGCAGTTTCCGTCGGGGCAGACCGCCTGGCAGTCATCCGGGCAGTTTGTCTGATCTTCATTGGCGGCCGCGCAGCACAGCCCGTCGCCGCAGAAGCCGTTACCGCAGTCGTCGGGGCAACTACACATGTTCTCCCCGTTGGCTTTGCAGCACACTCCGTCGGGGCACGCCCCGGCGCCACAGTCGCCCGGGCAAGTGCAGGGATCCTCGTCTGTCGCGGCACAGCATATTCCGTCGCCGCAGGAACCCGAGCCGCAGTCCAGCCGGCAGGTGCACTTGTCCTCGTTAGTCGCTTTACAGCATAGCCCGTCGCCGCAGGTGGATTCGCCGCAATCGTCGGGACAAGAACATGCGTCCTCGCCGGCCAGGCAGGCGCCGTCGCCGCAACCGAATGCGCAATCGTCCGGGCAACTGGTCGCGTCCTCGCCGAGTTTCGCGCAGCACAGACCGTTGGGACAGGATTCCGAGCCGCAGTCCAGTTCGCACTCGCAGGTCGATTCGCCGGCGGCCCGGCAGCACAGAAGGTCTCCGCAGGTGCCCGGCCCGCAGTCATCGGGGCAGGTGCACTTGTTCTCGCCGCCCTGCAGGCAGCATTGTCCGTCCCCGCAGGTTGCCTCCTCGCAATCGGCCGGGCAGCTGCAAACGTCCTCGTATGGATCGCAACTCGAGTCGCCGCAGGTCCAGCATTTGCTCGGCTGCCCGTCGTCGCAGTCCCAGCCCTGCTCGATGAAACAATAGGCGCTGCAACCGTCGCCGTCCTGATTGCCGTCATCGTCGCACTCCTCGACTCCGACAGTCACCAGGCCGTCGCCGCACTCGGCCGTCTCGCCCAGGGTCAGATGCAGCTTCACGATTTTTCGTGACTCTAACGTAATCGCGGCCTGGGCCGAGCCGATGATCGTGCCCGATGTCAGTCCGTCCGCCCTGATCGCAATGCTCTCGCCCACCGCCGCCTCGGGCAGCAAGATCACGAAAGTCTCGCCGTTCGCTGAAAGCTTGCGCGGCTTGTCCGGTATCAGGCCGGGCTCGAAGGCCGGTTGACCCGCAATGAAGCCTGCAATCTTTAGCTGATCGGGGTTCAGTGACGATTCCCAGTCGACGGTGACTTCGATTCCGGTCAGACCGGTCTCGACGATTTCCTTGCCGCAGCTTGATAAGAGCAGCGCAGCCAAGACCAGCGGCAACAACGACAGTTTGACGAACCTGCTTGTCGAAAGATGATCGTCTGTGAACATTGGCATCCTCCGGGGTTCAGGGAAAGCGCCGGTCGAACGTGCCCAGCGTTCCCGACGGCAGGACGTGCGTGTCTCCCGAGGTCAGCGCGTAAGCGGTGCCGCCTGCTATGGCCGCCGCCGCGCCGCCTACCAGCGACCAGAACCACCAGGTCTTGTAAAAGGGCGTCAGGTTCTCTTCTTTCTTTCTGGCCTGCTCGGCGGCCAGCATGGCTTCCATCTGCCTGGCCTTGGCATCCTGGATGGCACGCTCCTCGGCCAGGCGCCGCTCATTTTCCCGAAGCCGTCGGTTTTCTTCCGCCTTGCCTGCAAGCTCGCGTCTTTTCATCTCCTGTGCGCGTTTTCGCTCCGCATCGATACGGGCCTGTTTTTCTTTCGCCTTTTTCTCGGCCAGGCATTCCTTGATCAGATCCCCGACCAAGGCCCGGTTCTTGGCGTCGGGCTTTTCGCGCAGGTAGCCCTTGAAAAAGAAGATCGCCCGCCCGTAATTTTTAAGCTGCCTCTGACACTGGCCGATGTTGAACAGGAAGGCCGGCAGCGGCAGCAGTTTGTAGGCCTTGGTATACTCTCCGAGTGCATCGTCGAACTTGCCCAGCTTGTAGGCGAGTTGCGCCTGCTTGAAGTGCATCCGGGCCTCGGCCTTCTTATCCCCGGCCTGTGCGTTGGCCGAACAAAGCACAAGACTAATCGCCGCGCACATCAACAGCTTCAGCGCTCGCATGATCCCTCCATAACCCGATAATGCTACATGTCTTTGAAAGGGTCAATGGTGCCGCCGCGATCGGGCGGCTCTTTGATGCCGGCGTCAGGGGTCACAACGGTCTTTTGAATGCGCTTCTTTTTTCTGAGTTTCTTTTTATGCGGTTTTCTCAGCGGCTTGTCTTCCCTGGCCAGGTTTACCATCACCCGGGTGTCATCGAGCAGCGAGACCTCCTGCCTGACAGGCTTGTAGCCGGCCAGGCGCAGCTCGAAAATTTTCTTCTCGTCGGTGCGCTTGAACGACAGAGGCAAAGGAGTTATGCCCAGCGGCTTTTCGTTGTCGGGCTCGAAGACGGTCGCACCCTCAGGAGTCGTATCGAGCCTCACTTCCACCTTGTCGAGATCGAAACTGATGCCCACCAGGTCGGGTTCGGCCGGAATCGCCTGCGCGTCAGGCTTCGACACTGTCTGGCCCTCCCCCTTGGAGCCCTTGATGATCGCAAGGCCCGCAACGCCGGCCACGACGACCGCCACAACCAGCCCGGCGGCAAGCAGACCGCTACGGCGCCCGCCTGGTACGGCAGGTGTGAAGCTCTCGACGGTGATGGATTCGGCCCGGCCGATTTCACCCAGACGTTCGGCGATCTCGGTCATGTCGGCCGGCCGTTTTCCGGCCTCCTTTTCAAGGCATTGCATGATCAGCTCTTCGATGCTCTTGGGTACCCGTTGTGGAAGATCCTTGAGCTTGGTAAACCGCGTAGGCGTGACCGTCATGTGCTGGATGACCAGTTCGCCGTAGCTCTTGCCATTCAAGGGCTTGCGCCCGGCCAGCATCTCGTAAAGTATCACCCCGAAGGCGTAGATGTCGGTGCGAAAATCGACATTACGGCCTCCGGCCTGCTCGGGCGACATGTACTCGGGAGTCCCCAGAATCGCGCCGGCCGCGGTTTTATGGGTGGGAATATTCTCGGCGACGTCGATCAGCTTGGCCACCCCGAAATCGAGCAGCTTGATGAAATCCTTACGTCCGCCCTTTTCGGTCAAGAAGATGTTGTCCGGCTTGAGATCGCGGTGCACGATGCCGGCCCGGTGAACGGCCGCAAGCGCCTGGGCCATCTGGATTGCGATCCCCAGCGCCCGCCCCACCGGAATGATCTTGTCCTGTTCCAGGGCGTCGGCCAGGCTGCGGCCGTCGAGCAGTTCCATGATGTAGTAGTTGTCGGCGCCTTCCTGCTCGATGAAGTCGGTGATCTCGACGATGTTTTCGTTATTGATCTGATTGACCGCGCGCGCCTCTCCGAAGAAGCGCTTGACCGCTACGGGATTCGCGGCATACTCGGAGCGCAGCACCTTCAAGGCCACCCGGCGCCCAAGTTTCACATGTTCCGCCAGGTAGACCCGGCCCATGCCCCCCTCGGCTATCATCTGCACCAGGCGATAGGAGCCGATCACCGTCCCCGGCGGACGGATTATACTGCCGGATCCCTTTTGGGTCTCAGCGTCGCTCATGACATACCGGGGAAAGTATAAGACACCTGTTCGACGCTGGCAAATTCATTGGACAAACGGCTTGAACGGCATCGAACGGAGTTCAGCTCTTTTTGATCTTCTTTCTGTTCGAGATTCGCGTCCCTTCAATACGCCGTTCGCTGGATGTTCGAGATGCGCAGCTCGTCAATCCAGGTAGTGACTCCCGCATGGGTGCCGAGCCGCATCATCACGAATTTTCCAAACCCTGCTGCAGGCAGCCCGGTATTCGCGTCGCTCCCCACCAGCGCCCCGTTGATGTAGAGCTTGGCCCCGGTGCCGCCCCAGGTCGCCGCCACATGGGCCCAGGTGTTGAGCGGCACGGTCGATGCCCCGGAGTTCAAGTTGAAGGCCGCCCAGGCGCTGGCGCTGAGTTGACCCGTTGAACTCACGCCCATTCCAAATGTCCATCCCATGCAGGCTCCATAGTACTGACCCTGATCGACCAGGCTCAATCCGGTCCCGTAGGAGGTCAAGAAGACCCAGAACTCAATCGTGCCGTTGCCCTGGCTCAGGAGTTGTCCGCCGGGGTAGCGGAGATAGGTGGACGATCCGGCAGGCTGACCCGCCGGGGGCCCCAGGCTGAGGGCCTGGTCGAGGCCCAGCGGCCCCGGACCAAAGGAGAAGGTCGGCGCGGCACCCGGCTTGGCGGGGCCGCAGGCTGCCCCATTCTCACTATATGCCTGGATGGCGGCACTGGTGCTGTTATCGAAGTGATCCAGCAGGACGGTGTTGGCATCCGGGACATAAGGAACAGTGACTACGCAGTTGCCGCTTATGCAGCGCTCCCAAATCGGACAGGGCGCGCCGCAGCCGCCACAATTCAAATCGTCGCTGTCCAAGTTGGTGCACACACCGCCGCAGTCGGTCAGATCCGCCTGGCAGGACAACTGGCAGCCGCCGCCGCTGCACACATATCCCGGATCGCAGGACGTGACGCAGTCGCCGCAGTGCGCCCGGTCGGTGTCGGTGTCAACACAGTTGCTGCTGCAATCCGTCAGTCCGGTCTTGCAGGTCGTGGCACAAGCACCGGCACTACAGACCTCGCCCGGATCGCAGGCCGTGACGCAGTCGCCGCAATGGGCAGGGTCGGATTCCTGGTTGACGCATTCTCCGCCGCAGTTGGACAACCCGGGAGAGCAGTCCAGCGCGCAAACGGAATTGTTGCACACCTGGCCGGCGGCGCAGGCTGTTCCGCACTTTCCGCAGTTTTCAGAATCCCTGCTGAGATCCGCGCAGACGCCTGAGCACATGACCTGAGGCGCCGGGCAATCCGGTCCGCTGCTGCCGCAGCCGATTATATTGATAGTCCCTGCTCCAAATACCATGAGTACGAAAAGCGATCGCTTTCATAACGTAGCCATTCAACTCTCCTCTCGGGCTCTGCCCGGACAATAGCTTTGAGCTTGATCTTCAGCGCCGTACCGAAGTAAGTCAAGCGGAACGATGAATGAGGTCCGGGAAAGAAACCCTCTTCATCGGGGCCCCGGGCAGCCCAACCCTAAATGTCATCTTTCATATGTGCTGGTCTTTCAGATCGCCGATTCTTTCCAGCACCAGGGCGTGCTTGCCCGCCTGCTTGGCCCGGTACATGACCCTGTCAGCCTGCTTGATCAGTGCATCCGAGCGTTCCGGCGGATAGTCGAAGAGAACGACACCCACGCTGGCGCCGAGATCCGTGCCCGGAAACTCTTCACCAATGGTACCTATCCGCTCGACAAGCCTGCGGCCAACCTTCTCGGCTGCGGCCGGATCAGAGCTGCTGAACAACACGGCGAACTCGTCCCCGCCAACTCGCGCCACCACGTCCTCCGGACGGAGCGCTTCCTTGAAAACCATCCCGAGGCGCTCCAGGCACTCATCACCGGCGCCGTGCCCTTTCATATCGTTTACACGCTTGAAGTTGTCGAGGTCCACATACCCGACACACAGTGGCAGTGAGTTCCTGCGGCTTCGCGAGATTTCCTTTTTCAACTGCTCTTCGAACCCGCGCCAGTTCAGAAGATGTGTAAGAGAGTCTGTTCTGGCCAGTTCCTTTTCACGTGACAGCAGTTTTATGAGCTTGGTCCGATCCGTACGAAGCCTCGCAACCACGTAACCTATCAGCGCGAACATGACCAATCTTGAAAAACTGTTCCAGATGACCACCGAGTACATGTCTTCACCGCGTCCGATAAGCGCGGCCACTAACCTTACAACGCTTGCTAATAACGCTATCCCCATGGCCGGCGCCAAGCTCCACAACCAGGCCGTCATGATTATCGGAAGCAGGTAAAACAAGGCAAAACAGATATCCGGACCGGTCACCAGGTCGAAATATCCGATAATCAGCACCATGGCCACGGTGCCGGCCAGCCAGATGACTCGCTTTATGGAAGCTCGCCCGGCAAAAAAACTATGAGCCTCATTTTCCGAGGACATAGGACCGGTGGTCTTTGTAGACATAGATGTGCTGGTCATCGCGCTCCCGGGCAGGCCGGCTCGAGATTCGGGCCGTCCTTTCTTGCTATTCCGCGCATGCGCAGCTTGTAGATTCTCCCGCGCAGCCTGCGGCCTAGAAAGCGAGTAGCTGCCAAAGCCTGTTTCTTCTCCTTGCACAGGCCCAGCGCCAGGACGAAACGGCCGGCTTTCAGGCCGGTAATATTGTCACTCTTGAGGATCTGCGGGAATCCCGGACCAAGTTTCAGCCTCTTTCTTTGGCGGCGTTTTCCAAGCATCTTGGCCGGTCCCTCGAGTTCTTGCCTGTCTTCACTGGTGGCGGCGACTATCAGGTAGGAGTCGGCCTCGAAGCCCTCGAAAAGATGCCAGCGTGAGTTCTCCTCCGACCAGTTGTAGCTTTTCACACCCGGCTTCTCGCCTTTCGCCTTGCTCAAGCCCTCGTCCTGTTCGCACTGCTTGCTCGAACGGATTGCCACCAGCTCGGCCGGATCGCTGCGCCGGCGTATGAAATAGCGGCCCGTCAGGCCGGCGTCCATTGGGCTCGAGCAGCGGCCCCCGCTGTCGATGCCTCCGTCGAGCCGGAAGGTGACGGTCGCCTTTCCGGGAAAGAACTCGACCAGGTAGTGGTAGTTGTGCGTGCGCGGATCTCCGGTCTCGGGCTCTTTTTCGAACAGTTCAACGAAAGCATCGATGGCCAGCTCGCTCTCACCGTTGTTGTTGGAGTCGCCGCTCTTGGTCTCGAACTCGATTCCCTCAGGCCGCGCGCCCAAGGCAGCGGCATCCAGGTTGCCAAGCTCCAGCGACTGGCCGATGGTCCAGGCGCTCTTCGTTCTTTGCATCACTACCAATCCCAGCCTCAGCGACTGGTAGTTCGGTTGATGGATGGCCAGCCCCTTCTTGGCGGCCTGCATCAACTTGCTGTCGAGTTCGTACTTGGCCTCCTCGAGCTTTCGGCCCACGGCGAAGACAAGCGAGTCATCGGCCCGCTTCATCTGCGCCTCGAGCCCCGCGATCTTTTCCCTGAGCTTGTCGATCTCGATCTCGTAGGGTTTCTTGACGCGTTTGTCCCGCTGCAACGAATAGACGATCGCCGGCACCCGCCCGTCCTCCAGCGCCCCGAGCATTTTCACGTGCGCCTCGGCGCCGTCGGCGTTCAGCTCGAACAGGAACTTGTCCCTGGCAAGCCTGACCACGGTGTCGGCGTCCAGTCCGCCCGCGGCCGCTGAAGCGCTCGTCCACAGACAGCATGCTGTCAAGGCACATACAAATCGTGATCTGGGCCTGTTCATCGGCCCCAAGACTAACACCCGACCATCGGCATTTCAAAAACAACCTGGCTTGGGGCCTCAACTGAAAAAGAGCGCGGCCTCGGCCAGGCGCTTTTCAGATACGGGCTGGAAACTCGCGTAGGGGTACGGGCGTGCGAAAAGATCCTGCTTGGAGGCGGCCAGGCGATGGAAAGCCTGGAGCCGGACAGGAGGCCTGCGGGCCTGCCCGGACAAGAATTTTGCCATGGCCGCGAGATCGGCGCTCGAATCGTTGAAGCCGGGGATCAGCGTGATTCTGACTTCCACGGCCATGCCCGCCTCGACCAGGCATTTCAAATTCCGGCAGGCCTCCCGGACGGAGACGCCCAGGAACTTCTTGCACTTGCTCGGGTCCAGTTGCTTGAAGTCGAAAAGAACCAGGTCGAACAGTTCGCATATTTTGTCTATGTATTTCATCGGCCAGTAGCCCGAAGTCTCGACGGCCAGGTGAACGCCGATCTTATGCAGTTTACCCGCACAGGCGAACAGAAACTCCGGCTGGGCCAGCGGCTCGCCGCCGGAAAAAGTGACGCCTCCTCCCGTGCCCGAGAAAAAATCCAGGTCGCTTGCGAGTTCGGCCAGCAGCTCATCGACGCTCATTTCCCGGCCGACCAGCCGGCGGGCGCCCGAGGGACAGATCTCCGCGCACTTTCCGCAGGCCTTGCAACCTGCCCTCCAGCCGGCAATCCATTCGTCCGGGGACCGGTCGCGCGGGCAGGCTTTTTCACACTCGCCGCAGCCGATACATGCTCCCCGGTCGAAGGCGATTTCCGGGCGGAAGGATTTTCCCTCCGGGTTGTGACACCAGGGGCAGTCCAGCTTGCAGCCTTTGAAAAAAACGGTGGTTCTCAAACCGGGCCCGTCGTCTACACAGCCTCTCGAAATATCGAATACCCGGCCGTTCATGGGATCAGCTCTCATCCGGACTCCGGGCCCATCAAGACGTGCTCGCAGCGGGCGATGATGTCCTCCTGGATGGACTTGCCCAGGTCGCAGAAATAGGCCGAGTAGCCGCTCACCTTTACAACCAGGTCTTTGTAGTCCTGCGGATTCTTTTGCGCGGATCTCAGCGTCTCGGCGGAGACCACGTTGGGCTGGATGTGCATGCCTCCCAGGTCGAAGTAGGTCCGGATCATCCCGGTGAATGACTCGAGACCCTGTTCGCTTTTTAACATTCCGGGATGGAAGCGCATGTTCAAAGAGATACCGGAGGAAGCCTGGTCGGCCGGGATGCGGGCCGCGCTCTTCAGCGGGCCCTGGGGACCGCAGTTTCTCGTAAACAGGTTGCTTGGCGAGACGCCGTTCGAGGTAGGCTCTCCGGCCTTGCGCCCGTCGGGCGTGGCGCCGAGCAGCAGGCCGTCGATGACGTGGTTGCCGTAGGAGTAGTAGCACACCCGGTAGCGGCCGCCGCGAACATTGCGGCGATTTTTTACGGTCTGGTGAATCCAGCCGATGACCTCCAGCGCCATCCGGTCTGCTTCTTCGTCGCCGATGCCGTACTTGGGCGCCCGGTTGATGATGCGCAAACGCAGCGCCTCGTGTCCTTCGTAGTCGTCATCCAAAATGCGAATGAGCTCCTCGATGGTCAGCTCTTGCTTGTCGTAGACCAGCTGTTTCACGGCCAGCAGCGAGTCGACCAGCGTCGCCAGGCCGCGGACGTCCAGCGATGTGAAGTCGTAGCGCGCGCCGCCGTCGGTTATGTCACGGCAGCTCTGTATGCAGTCGTCCATCAGCGCGGATACGAAAGGCGCCGGCAAGAATTCGCGGTAGGCCCGATCTTTTCCCTCGACGGCCTTTACCAGCACGTCGACCTGATGTTGAAGCTGCCTTCTGAAAGCGGAAGTGAATTTCGAAAACGTGTCGAACCCGGCCGGGTCTCCGCAGTCGACGCCTCCCTTCTGTCCCGGGGCCGGAATCGGGCGCCTTCCCCGGGAAAGGGTCATTGCCAAGACCGCGGGCAGCACCAGCTCGTGGCCTCCCGGGCAGCCGTGGGTGTCCGACTGACCCGAGGTTTCAATGCAGCCGACGATGCAATAGTCGCGCGCGTCCTCCTGGCTCATGCCGTCGGACACCAGCGCCGGGATGATGACCTGGTCGTTGTAGACGGCAATCCCGGAGGCCGTCCTGAACACCTCAGCCGTGCGGCGCAACAACTCGGGCGGGGATTGTTCGGCGATTCGCACCGAGAGCTGGTTGAGCGAGCCGTTCATACGCTCGAATGCCTCTAAAATGACGTAGCTCAGTTCGTTGGCTGCGTCTCTTCCTTCGGGCGTGACTCCGCCGATCACGGCCACGTGCTGGCTGTTTCCAAGCACCGCGTTGGTCTCCATGCCCAGTTCGGGAATCGGATCGACGTTGGAGGTCTGCTTGATGAAAAACTCCTGCAGCAGGGCAACGGCCAGCTCTCTGGTAAGGCGCCCGCTTTGCATGTCGTCCCGGTAGAAAGGATACAGGTACTGATCGATCCTTCCCACCGCGAAGACCTCGTGGGTCCCGTACTGGATCTCGCCGATCATCAGCGTCAACCAGGCGGCCTGAAGCGCCTGCTGAAACGTTTCTGGTTTGTGCCTGGGCACCTGCCTGCAGTTTTCGGCGATCTGCAATAACCTGCGCTTTTCCCCGGCACTCCCGGCCGTCCCGGCCTTCTTCCCGGCCAGATCGGAAAAACGTTCGGCGTAGCGGCAGGCCGCCTCCAGGCTGATGATCACCGCCTTGAGGAAGGCGCGCTTCTTTTCGTCGCGCTGGTCGAGATCCCGCCTGCGCTTCCCGGCGTCTTCGATGATCGCTCCCATTCCGCGCTCGACCACCTTGTCAACCCCGAGGCTCAGGTGGCCCTGAACGTCGAAGCAGAAGATCGCGGGTGTGGGGTTGTTGCGGGCGTACTCGAAGCGCAGGTCGTACAGATTGCGAATTCTTTGCAGCGTCAAGGGCCCGGACAGATTGGCGCCGAAGATTTTCCTGCTTCGTTCCTTGTCCACCCCCCGAAGCAGCCGAACCAGGTTGATGATTCTTCTGGCGCTCTTGATCGGGCCGCTGCCGGTGTCGATGATCCCGCTCTGCTCCCACAGGGCCGCCTTGCGGTCTCTCAGGCTCCTGCCGTCCCAGTAGGGGAAGATCTCGTTCCAGAAGAGCTGCCTGTTTTTTTCGTTGATGTAAAAAGGACGCTTCTTTTGCGTTAAAATCTCAATCTCCATCTGCAGCACCCGCAGCAGGTCGCCCCGTTCCACCGACAAGGGCCCCGCCAGAAAGCGCTCGGTTTTGGATCCGGCGATAAACTCGTCCGGGTAGATGAAGATCTTCTGGTTTTCGAGCGTGCGTTCGAGAGCAAAAGCGTTACGCAGGTTGGGATCCATCCCCTCGCTCTCGCGGTAGGCCCGGGTGAAGTGCAGCGCGCGCGCCATGCAGATTTCGTAGGGTGCGTTCAGCAGGCGTTGCTTCAGACGGGCGACGCGCGGATCGAGCTCGTTCATGGAGGGCTCCTTACTTTTTGCGCGCCATGGCCTTTTCTTGTTCGCTGAAGATCTCGCTGATGATCCGGCGGGCGCCGGTTCGGTTTCCGGATTTCAGCTCTGCGAGCATCCTGCGGTAGCGCTCGACCAGCAGGCCGGGATTTTCCACCAAGGGCTCGAACAAATTGGCCATGCGCGAGTAGATGTGGCGGATGGAATTGTGCAGCAGGATGAAAGTGCGATTTTTTCCCCCGCGAAGCAAGCGGTGCTGCACCTCGAAGTCCAGCTCCTGGAGCTTGCGCACGTCGGGGCGCGATTTGGCCGCCTCGGCCGCCAGATCGTCGACGGCGGCGTTAACGTCTTTATCTGCCCGCATGTCGAAGTGATCGATGGCATGATGGTAGATCGCCTGCCCCACCACGGTTCGGGCCTGGCCGAGATCGGCGATCAACTCCTTCTGGCCGGTTCGGCGCGATCCGAACATGGTCGAGATGAACTCGAACCCGGCGTTGGCCAGGTAATCGAGCACCCGCGCCCCGCTGCCCTGCCGGATAGAAACCAGCCGCGAAAGCTCGAGTTTTTTGAGAGCCTCGCGGACGGTATTGCGGGTGACTTGAAACTTCTTGGCCAACACTCTCTCGGGCGGCAAAATCTCGCCCGGCAAAAACCTGCCGTCGACGATTGTTTCGCGGATGGCCTCGGCCACCCGATCGGATGTCCGGGCCGACTCGACCGGTGAGAACCAGTCCCCGGCCGCTTTGTTGTTTGATTGGTTCATTGGTACTACCAATATACCAATCACTAAAAGATGTCAACAGAAACTTCCCTCCTTGTTCCAGCGGTTGTACGTTTGCGACAGGAGGGAGGCCCACATGTCCATATTCTCCATACCGATACCAAGGTTTCGAAGAAGGAAGATGGCTATGCCCGCGCCGGGGTCGGTACCCGGTACGCTTCCGGCGCCGGCCGGACAGCCGCCGCCTGTGGTAACGCGCTTCGTCTACGACCTTGATGACTGCCAGTCTGTAAATGTCGATCCGTCCGAACTGGAAAAGGCCCTGGCGCACGAGCCGGGCAAGGTGGTCTGGGTCGACGTCCAGGGCCTGGGCGACGGCGAAATCATCCGCCGAATCGGAGCGAAACTGGATCTGCACGCGCTGACCCAGGAGGGCATTGTTTATGCCCACCAGCGACCCAAGCTGGAGGAGTTCGACGACCACCTGTTCGTGATCATGCGGGCCGTTCGCTTGCTTACCGACCGGGCAATCGACAACGAGCAGCTCAGTATAATTCTCAAAGCGGGCCTGCTGGTGACCTTTCAGGAGCGACCCGGCGACGGTTTCGATCCGGTGCGCAGGCGCCTTTTGGATGGCAAGGGCCCGATGCGCAAGAGCGGCGCCGATTACCTTTGTTACGCCTTGATCGACACGGCCATCGACAACTACTATCCGGTATTGGACCTCTACGAAGACACCATGGACCTGCTCGACGACCAGGTCCGGGAAAATCCGCGGCCCGCGACATCAGCCGCCGTCCACGCCATGCGCAGGGAACTGCGCCAGTTGCGCCGGGCCGTCTGGCCGCTGCGCGAGGTAGCCTCGATGCTGGGCCGCACCGACATCGACCTGATAACCGACCCGGTCAGGATCGCTTTCCGCGACTGCCACGACCACGCCGTCCAGGTGGCCGACTTCGTAGAGTCGAACCGTGAACGCGCCTCGGACCTGGCCGACCTTTACCTGGCCATGGTGGGCGAGAAGACCAACCAGGTGATGAAGGTCTTGACCATCATCGCCACCATCTTCATCCCGCTGACCTTCCTGTGCGGCCTCTACGGCATGAACTTCGATCCGGAAGCCTCGCCCTACAACATGCCCGAGCTCAAATGGCGCTTCGGTTACCCGTTTTTCTGGATCGCAGTGTTACTCGTCTTCACCGGCATGCTCTGGTTCTTCCGTCACAAGGGCTGGATCGGATCGGCTTGGGGCGGCAGGAAAAAATCCGACAACGAAAAAAGCTGAGGCCCCGGGGAAGCTCGAGTTTCAGGCAGCCAAGACGGGCTGGTTGTCAAGCGGCTCCGGCAGGCAGTCTCCGATCATGCGGATGCCGCTCGCCCGAAAGGCACTGAGCACCCGGTCGGTCACATCGCTGGCAAAGGCCTTTTCGTGCTGGGCGTCGTAGACGTAGGCCTTGGCGGTCAGCTCCACTACCGATTGCCCGCGCTCGGTTAAAAGCGTGGATATCAGAACGGTCATGGGCTTGCCCAGGTAGAGATACTTGGAGGCCAGCACGGCCTCGCGGACAATCTCATGGGCCCGGTCGTGGTCGGCTTGCGGCGAGACATGAAACTTGGTCACCACCATGCAGTCCAACTGGCCGGCGTTGGCGCTGGCCACCGGATCGGTCAGGAACTTGTTGGTGGGGATGGTCACCAGGTTATCGTCCAGGGTCACCAGGCGCACGGTGCGCAAGCCTATCTCCTTCACCTCGCCGTAGTACCCGCCGAAGTTGATGCGATCGCCCACCTGGAAGGGGCGGTTGATCAGGATCGTGATCCCGGCGAAGAATGAGGCGGCCACGTCCTTCAAGGCGAAGCCCACCGTCACCGCGACTGTGCCGGACAGGGCCAGGAGCGCCTGCGAGGACAGGGTGAACAGTCCGGACAAGGCCAGGATAAAGGCCACCACGTACAAGCTGAAGGCCAGAAGCGTCCCCACTTGCTTGAAGACCAGCCGGTGCCGGGCCACCCGCTTGCTCATACGGGCGACGAACCGGTTAATGAGCCGCACCGCCACGATGGCGCCGATGATCCAGGCGATCGCCCCGGGGATGGCGCCGGGATTGAAGGCGTCCAGAAGCCCCGGGTTCCCCTGGTTCGGGGGGACAGCCGTCGTCGCGGTCGTATTGGCATTCGCAGGCATGTCTCAGTCCTCCTCGAAAAGCAGGTGACGATCCCGAAGCACCTGGATCACCTGCCGGTAATACCCGGGAGCCAAGGTCACCCGCCGGGAATCGTTGTGCTTGGGCTCCAGGTAGCCGTACTCCGACAGAAACCGGACGGCGAAGCCGGCGAAGTCCACAGGCACGTTGAGGACCTTGCGTAACTCGTCCACGGAGAGGTTCTCGTGCTGGCATACGGCGGCCAGCGCGTACAACAGCTCGTCGTCCAAATTCATTAGCGGCTCGATCGGCTCCTCCCTGAAGAGGTCCACCCGCAGCTCGTCGTCGGATACGGATCTGAGGGAATTCAGCCACAAGTAAGTGGCCACCCGGGTGTTGCCGCCGCTGGCGTTCCGAAGCAGGCGAAAGTAACCATCGGCTCCCTCGAGCAACTCCAGGTCGCCCGTGGTCGACCGTTCCTTGTCCAGCAACGAGTCCGAGAACCGAACCGTCATCCCGGCCCGCTTGTTGCGCCGGGCGATCAGATCCTGAAGCTCCTCGATGCTCCAGTCCGGCAGCCTGAGGAGCTTGCGGAAGTAGTGCATCTTCCGGCGGCTGTGGTTGATGAAGTTCCAGGCGAAACGGTTGAAGGCAATGATCCAGAAGACGCGTTCCGAGGTATAGGTGACCAGCTGCACCAGCGCTTCGAAGGCCTCGTAACCGCCCACCGTGCGCAGAAACAGGTTGTGCGCCTCGTCCAGCATGACCACTCGCTCGTCGCCCTTGTTGAGGTAGGCCGCCAATGCGCCCGTGTTGGCTGCTTGCTCGAGCCCCAATGCGGGGGCTAGTTCCTCCAGCAGCCCTTTCTCGGTGATCAGCTTGCGCGGCAGGGTGTGATCGACCACTGAAAGGCCCTTGATCCTCCTTCCCAGAAGCGCCAGAAGAGTGGTTTTCCCGGCTCCCTTCTCGCCAACCATCACCAGCGATCCCTCCCGGGTCGTGCCCTTCCAGCTCTCGATCTGCTCGATCGTGACCTTCAACAAGTCCTCGCGCGGCAGAAGAACAGCGCCCTCATCGCCGAGAATGGGGTATAGCGGAAACTCCTTCAGGTACCGCTCGGGCAGTTGTTGCGGCGCTTCCCCGGCCGTCTTTTCGGCGGCCCGGCGCGACATTTTCCTGAGCGACCGGGCGCGCATCCAGGTGAACAGGCCGCCCTTCACCAAAAGCCGGTAGATGCCGCCGGCGATCCAGGCCAGCAGCACGTACGAGAACGCCAGCGGGCTCAACAACGCACCGGTTTTTTTCGCGCTCATGAAGTCGGCCGCGCGCCGCGCTCTGGAGCCCTCCTTGGTCCTGGCCGAGAGGGCTTGCGAGAGCGTCTGTCGCCAGCCGAACATGGCCCACACGGCCCAGCCCAGAAGCCATATCCAGGCAATCCAGCGCACCAGCAGGCTGAGCGTCCCGGTCCCCAGCCACAAGCGGCTGCACTCGGCCACCGTCCCCGCCAGCGCCATGACCAACCCCAGCCGACCGTAGGTCACCCGCAGCAGCCGCACCGTGGCGGGCGCCACGCGCAAAAGCGCCGGTCTTCCGCGCGCGACCTGGCGGGTCAGGCCCAGCAGGGCCTGCCGGCCCAGTAGGTAGAACGTCGCCCAGCGAAACGGAACCTCGATGAAACGGATCTCGGGGTATGAGAAGCCTACCAGGGCCAGCGAAGTATAGCCCGCAACGATGAACGCCAGCGCGGGCAGGACAGCCTGGACAAAGCCGGCCCAGCCTATCAGCGGACCGATCCTCCCCTGGAAGAACCTCAAGTGCCCGAGACGTCTGACCGCCGGAGTGACCAGGCTACCGATGCGCTTGCGCAGCAGAATGACCGCAACAAATAGCGCGATCGCCAGAAGCAGCCTGAAAAACCAGGCGCCGCCCTCGCCGCTGGTCATGAAGTCCGGCAGTCGCTTCAAGTCTTCGAGCCTGTCAGCGCCCCAACTATAAAACTCTTTCCAGATATACTGGCCGTCGTCCATCAGGTTGTCGAGAAAGGACGGCAAAGATGGATTACTCACTGCCGGCACCGCGCGCCCCCTGCCCGAGTAATGTTGCCCCGGCTGCGTCCCCATTCCCCACCAGCCGCACCGGCATGGGGTCGGTCAGGCTGCCCGTATACAACGACAGGTGCGGGAAGGGGATCTCGATCCCCGCCCGATCGAAGGCTTTCTTGATCTCGATGTACAGGCTGGTCTGGACTTCAAAGTAGTTCTCTTGTGTCGTCCAAACGCCGAAGGTCAATTGCAGCGCCGAGTCGCCGTAGCCCCGGTAGAAGAAAAACGGCCGGGGCTCGTCCAGGCACAGGGGGTTGCCGTCGGCCACCTCGTATAAGATCCGGCGGACCTGGCCGACGTTCTCCTTGTAGGCCACGCCGATCTGGAGATCCACCCGGCGGATGGGGAACTTGGTCAAGTTGGAGAACTCGGTCTTGAGCATGCTCTCGTTTGGGATGCGCACCAACCGGTTATCGAATGTGCGCAGTTTTACCGACAGGAAGTCGATCGACAACACCTTCCCGGTGGTCTCGCCAATCTTGATCAGGTCGCCTACCGAGAATGGCCGCTCGGCCATCAGGAAGAACCCGCTGATGACGTTGGAGGCCGAGGTCTGCGAGGCAAAGCCCAGCGCCACGGTCAATATTCCCGCGGCTCCCAGCAGCACCTCCATCTTGAGACCCAGCTCGCGCAGCGCCCACAGGCAGGTGACCGACAGGATCACGAAGCCGACCACCTTGCGCAAGATCACAGACTGCGCGAAGGCGCCCTTGTTGCGCCGCAGACGGTGCCGCACGATCAGGTAGAGAAGCAACCCAATCAGCACAACGGCGCTTGCCCTGAGAACCGCGTGGGCCTGCTCGGTCTGCAACCATTTGTACACCGCAGATAGTGTCTGGGACATGTCAAAACCTCCCATGGGTGTTATCTGGAAAACAGCGAGCTGAACGCGCGCACGACGACGTTTCCTGAAGCCTGCACGCGCGGCTCGGCGACCAACTTGGCCCCGCCGGGCCCGACGGCGCCGGGCTTGCCCCGCCCGCCCAGCCGCAAGGCGACGAAGTCGTTGTCATCGCTTCTCTCGAATACCACATCCTCGGTCCACAGGCGTCCGTCGGATGCCCGGTAAAGGGCCAGATTCATGACCGGCACCTGCATGCGCTCGAGCGACAGCATGGAGCGGGCGCTGTTCTTGATCTTCACCTCGGTAGTGGCGCGGTGCGGCCTGACCGGTACGTCATCGAGCTGCACCCTGTGGAATGTCCGGCTGGCGTAACAGAGTTCGCCATCTATGGTGTTGGGCCCGAACCAGGTGTCCGATGGCCGAAACGCCGGCACCTCGCAAAGCGGCTTGGCCGGCTTGCCGGTCTCGACCCGCACCCACAGTGGGCTGCTCACGTAGACGCTCACCTGCTCGCCGGGAGGTACGCTCAGGGGCTTCTCCGAGGATGTGACGACAGGCCGATCCGCGAGCGCGGCGGACAGGACGACCTCCTCGGACTTCCCGGCGACCACGTAGCGGGTGACGCCGTCCTTCAAGAGCAGATCGCCCGCTTCTGCTGGTATTTCCTCCTGCAAGGACACATCCTGCGGATCGTCGCCCCTATCGTAAGCAACCCTCCACTCGCCATCGAGCCTCTGGATCCACAAGGTCAAAGGCCCGATGCGCCAGCGCCCGGATGACCCGACCGGCACGCGACGCCGTCCCCACCATTCGACGGTTGCCGCCATTACAACACCTCGCTAGATAGCTTGATATGGCACGGCCTTCACACTCGAGTTAATTATTACCAAAGCCACTAGTACATTCCAGGTTATATCTTGTGCACCAGTTGGCTGGCAAACAGTACAGGAAGAACCGAGTAGAACTCAAGCGTAACACTTGACTGCACTCGACCCGGTGAAATACTAACTGTTGAACTATTTTCGGGGGCAATATGTATCGCTTTGAACGGTTGCTCGTTGTGCTTGACCTGTCCGACCGGGACGAGGCGCTGTTGCGCTATGCCGGCATGCTGACGCGCTTGACCGGCGCCCGGGAAGTCCATTTCCTCCACGCGCAGGAACGCATGGAAATACCAGAGGAGATCGTCAAGAAGTACCTGGAGTTCAAGGTTTCCGAACCATCGGCCCGCAAGGAGCAAATGGAGGAGGCTGTGCGCCGATACTTCAACGGCGCCGACTCCGTCCGGACCTTCTTCGAAACCCGGGAGGGTGTCCCGTCGGACGAACTCTTGGCCTACATCATGGAGCAAGAAGTGGATCTTGTAGTCATCGGCAAGGAAGTCGGTGACCAGCAGTCGCTCAAACTTACCGAGAGGCTGGCTCGAAAAGCCCCCTGCTCGGTTCTGTGCGTTCCCCCGCAGGAAGCTCCCATGCCGTCCAGGTTGCTGGTCGCGGTGGATTTCTCGGACTACTCCCGGGACGCTTTGGATACCGCCGTCGCCCTGGCGAAAGCAATCCGCCTCGGCGAGATCCTGTGCCTGCATGTCTTCCAGGTTCCCCTGCGCTATACCAAAACCGGGCACCTGTATGGTGAGTACGAAGCCATCACCCACCGGAACGTCGAGGAGATGTCCGCGGAATTCATCAAACAAATCGATCTGCAGGGTATTTCCGTAGAAACCTCGATAATGCAGGGCGACTTTCCTTCCGAAACAATCCGGGACTTCATCGAGAAGGAAGGAGTCGACCTGTTGATCGTCGGCGCCAGGGGCCGCAGCGCCGGTGCCGCCATCCTGCTCGGCAGCGTAACCGAGCACCTGATCCGTATAACCGACTGCCCGCTCTTGGCTGTCAAGCGCAAGGGCGAAGGCCTGGGATTTCTCAAGGCATTGTTCTAGGGGACGGTTATCACGCAGCCTTCGAACTGCTCAACGACGTCGAATCGTCCGATCTCAACCCGGTTTTCTGCAGCGGCGAAGCCGCGGTCATCGCCGACGCGCGATTCATGCTGAAGTAGCCGCCTGGCCGGGCTGTATATCGTTGGGCGCCAACTTGATGGTTTGGAAGGGCATGTCGACGCCCTCTCTCCGCAAGGCCTCGAAGATCCTCTTGCGCAGTTCGAAGCGCACGGGTATGTGAGTGGTTTCGTCCTTCAGCCATGCCTGCACGACCAGCCGGACGTTGTAGTCATTCAATGCACTGACGACCACGACGGGCGCCGGGTCATCCATGAATCGATCGTCCTTGGCAACCAGATTCAAGAGAATATTGCGAGCCCGTTCGAGATCCTCCCCCACCCCCACTGTGACTTCCACGTCCAGCCGCAGGTGCGGATAGTTCGTGTACGAGCTGACCGTGGAGTTGACCACCTCGGTGTTGGGGATGGCCAGCATGCGTCCGTCCACCGTCACGACGCGAGTGGAACGTAGGGTGATCTTCTCGACGCGTCCATAGTTGCTCCCGACCTCGATCAAATCGCCGATGACGAAGGGGCGGTCCCAGAAGATGAAGATCCCCGAAATGATGTTCGAGAGCGCATCCTTTGCGGCAAAACCTATTGTCAACCCGGCGATCCCCAAGCTGGTGAGCAGAGCGCCGGTATTCACACCCAGCTCTCCCAGCGCGGAGACCAGCGCGATTACGAAAAGAGTGTACTTTAACATTATCTGCAAGAAGCTCTGAGCGGTGCGGTCAACATTGGTCTTCGACAACGCCACCCGTAGCCCGATCCGTAGAAACCTCCAGCCCAGGTAGAATACGGCCAGAATGATGGCGGCCACTACCAGCATGGGTATGAGGCCGACCAGGTAGTCGGAGATCTTGGATATGCTGAACTTTTCCGTCAGCGCATGGATGACGCTTTCCATTTTTCCTCCCTCTTAATTGTACTCAATCCAATGTGATAACCGTCCCTTTACTTCTCGGCGAAGCCCGTGTCGATTGCCTCGCAACTACCGCTATCCAGCAGGCTGCTAAAGCAGTGGGCCACCATCTCTTGCGAGTAGTCCATGGTGATCAGACCGCCGTCTTGTTCTGGGTGCCGCCGTGCTGGAACAAGACGAACGGGTAAGGCGCCGTTCCCGTCGCGGGCAGGGCCACGACGAATCCGGGTTTGGTGGTGCCCTGTGGCTCCGGGGCCCCGTCGCCGCCGAGCTTGAAGCGACGATCCTGGCCGCGGTAGTCCGGAAGCGCAAGTATGCCGCTTGCGGCAGTGGGCAAAAGCAGCGCTGCCACCCCGGGCGGAGGCGCCCGATCAGCGAAGGAGTCGAGCGTGCGGGCCTCGATCGATTCGACCTCCAGCACCGGCGCGCCGGCCAGCCGGAGCCTGCCATGTCCGCAAGCTCCGCCTGCCAACTCGGCCGAACTTCACCAAGCAGCTCAACGGCGCGATCGCCGGCCGGGGGGCCCATAAAGACGTGCGTGTCGCCGTCTTCCCACAGCGGTGTCGGCATGGCGAAGACACGGCTGGTGTCGGCACACGGGCCGGGTGCGTCACTTCCGTTGTCCGAGCAGCTACAAACCAGGGCACAGGCTGTCAGCATCCAGACGATTTGTCTCATGCCGCTCAATATGACATCGCTTCGGGCGTCAAGCAATCGATAACACTACCAGGGAAATCCATAGACGGAGGTCATACAACTAACCGTAATGTCTACAAACAGCGTACTTCCGTCCCCTTTTTATTCCTTTTTATTCCCAATAGCGGCCCTCGAGGGTCAAGTTGCCTTTCGACCGGCGCCGGCGTAGAGTGGCAAAGGGTTTGTTGGACAGGCTCAAAGGGGATCACAAAGGAGATCATTTTATGAAAAACTCTCAGGCGTTCTTTTTTACAGCCATTCTTCTTGTTGTATGCCTGTACCTTATGGGTTGTGGGGGTTCAAAATCCAAGCCCTTGCCGCAAAATGCCCCGGCACTTGTAGAACAGACGCTGCAAGCGTTTGCCAGTGACGTGAACAATCAAGCCCCCTTAGTTCAGGAAATGAAACGTGCGATTAGGTGGCGTTTGACGCAAGACGACACAGAAGTCATCGCCAGGCAGTATCTGCATCTTCTAGAACTTTCGGCCACCAACAAACCCCTGGTGCTGGACGAGCAATTCATCGCTCTTTTGCAGCGGCTATCCGATATGCCTTATTTTGCTGAATTCTATAAAGCGGCCACCGGACAGCTGGGATCCGCCACTTCTGGTTTGCACAGCACTCCGGGGCCAAATCTGACGTCAGCCCATTTTCGTCTTTGGAGCCCCAACTGCCAGGACAACTGTGCTAACGTGGCAATAGCGGACTATACCCTATCGGTTGGTCTCCAGGCACTGGGAACTTTTTCCAATCAATTTGCTCTCGTCTCCAACGGCGCCGCGTGTGCAGATCATTCCGCAGCTCTGTACGAATGCGCGGCGAATCACACCTGCACCCCTGCAGACCTGTTTGATCTCACTACCTCCTGTTACGGGTTGACGATTTCCGTAATCGGGGCCGTGTTGGCAATCGAATTTTACCCGGTTCTTCTCAGTGCGGTCTTAATCACAGGGGCGATCGTAGGAACGGTGACGGCGGCGGAACAAAACGATCGCTTGTTGGAAGAGTGCGAAATATACCAGCAAGACAACTGTTGCGTGGCCAAGATAAAGTGCGCGGCAACTTGTTGCGATTCGGGTTACGCATGCACCAGCCCGGGTATATGTGCGAAAGACAACACATCCGGATGCTCGGGCGGAGAAAGCGAATGCGGTATCTATTGTTGTCCCTCCGGAACTATTTGCTCGGGCGGCGCCTGTGTATGGGAGCCGAAATGCTTCGGCCAGACGCGCCTGTGCGGTGACAACTGTTGCGACGAAAGTCAATACTGCGGTTACGACGGCGCTTGCCATCCTTGCGATCAGGCCCAGTTGTGCGGGACCAGCGTATGTTGCACGGCGGGAAGGTTCTGCAATGTCGTGGGCCAGTGCCTTCCCGAACCCAGCGGCGGTTGCGGCGAGCTGTGCGGTACGGCGTGTTGTCCCCCCGGACAAACCTGCAGCGCGGGCGAATGCACCGGGCCCACCTGCCCTGACGGTACTTGTCTGGACACCCTGGAAACTCCTATATCCTGCCCCGATGATTGTCCCAGTCTCTGCGGTGACGGCACCTGCCAAGCATTCGAAACAGCCACGACTTGCGAAGCCGATTGCAGAACCGATCAAGAAAAGTGTCCGCTGGCGGACAGTACCGGCCAGGAGGCCTGTGAAGGAATTGCCCAACAGGTGCAAGCCCAATGTACCGCCGGGGGCGGTAATGTAACCGGATGGGAAATCACTGCCGGCGACTGCATGACATCGTACCAGTGCTGGGTAGGCTGCTCGCCCTGCGTGATGTACTGTTCGGTAAAGTGCGGTAACGACGCCCAGTGCGGTCAGGACTGCCTGGACGAATTTGGTATCGACCAGACCCAGGTCGCAGAACAATGCTCTGGATGCGGCGTGCCACAAGTGAAGGCGCTGTGTGAGTATCCCCCGTGATGAATCGGGGATGAATTTGTGATAACCGTCCCTTTACTTCTCGGCGAAGCCCGTGTCGATTGCCTCGCAACTACCGCTATCCAGCAGGCTGCTAAAGCAGTGGGCCACCATCTCTTGCGAGTAGTCCATGGTGATCAGACCGCCGTGCCGCTCGGCGCTCGGCACCTCGGACATGGGATTGTGAATCAGCAGGCGGGTGGCGGTCGCGCCGCCGTCGGACCATGAGAAGTTGTCCGCGGCCGGGAGGGTCAGCGTCTGCATGCCCCAGACATCGTGTTGGGCGGGCAGCGCCAGGTCTGCGCCATAGGCCCGCGCCCAGCGGTCGGAGGCGGGCATGAAGATTATCGGGTCGTCTTGTGCCTGAAAAAACAGTGCCGGCCGCGGCGGAGCCGTGCGATCCTCCGCCCTCTTTCCATAGGCTAGCGGGTCAGCGCCGTTGAGCAGAACCTCGGCGAATCCGAGCACGATCTCGCGCTCGATCGGTTCGAGTTGCAGGATGTCATTGAGATACAGCGAGAAAAACCCGTACGAGAGGATCTCCGGGTACCCGCCCGCCCCCACGAACAGCGCACCGGCGGCGAGGCCGCGGCTTGATGCGAAAGTCAGCGAGCCTGAGATACCTCCCAGCGAAAGACCCATGTAGAAAGAGCGCGCAGGATCAAGTGCCCGCGGCGTGCCCAAAATCGGCTCAAGCGAGGCATTCAGTTGCTCGATGCCGCTGAGCACGGCCAGGTGGTCGGCGGCCGCCTGGCGCAGGTTGTCCCGGCTGGCAAGCGGATTATCGAAATCGAGGATGTCGAGATCGCTGCCGCCGCCCGGCGAAGCGCGGTCACCGTGGTAAGGGAGATCGATGGCCACGAAGGCAAAGCCGGCTGTCGAAAGCGGACCTGCCAGCTTGAAGAAATCCGCCTTGTTCTGGGTGCCGCCGTGCTGGAACAAGACGAACGGGTAAGGCGCCGTTCCCGTCGCGGGCAGGGCCACGACGAATCCGGGTTTGGTGGTGCCCTGTGGCTCCGGGGCCCCGTCGCCGCCGAGCTTGAAGCGACGATCCTGGCCGCGGTAGTCCGGAAGCGCAAGGATGCCGCTTGCGGCAGTGGGCAAAAGCAGCGCTGCCACCCCGGGCAGAGGCGCCCGCTCAGCGAAGGAGTCGAGCGTGCGGGCCTCGATCGATTCGACCTCCAGCACCGGCGCGCCTGCCAGCCTGTCCCACAAGCGAGCCAGGTCGCGCGAGGTGTCCGCGATACGAACAGGCAGCGCCAGCTCGGCCTCGGCATCCGTTGGCAGCCGTTTATACGCTTCGAGGTAGGCCGGGTGTGGCACGCCCTCGCTCGTACAAACTGGCAAGGCTGTCGCGCCGGAGAGCGCGCCGGTCTGGACGACGATGATAACCTCGTCGAGCTGCGGCGGAAAGGGATCTTCCGGTTTGAGCAGCAGGCTGTGTCCATTCCGCTCGATGCCGGCCTCGAACCTGGCCGGGTATTTCTGGCCATCGAGCCCGAAGACGGCGATCCGGTCCACGTTCACCGATGTGGCCGTACCGGAAAGCGGAATCACAATGGTCGGTCGCGCCGGCCAGCCGGAGCCTGCCATGTCCGCAAGCTCCGCCTGCCAACTCGGCCGAACCTCACCAAGCAGCTCAACGGCGCGATCGCCGGCCGGGGGGCCCATAAAGACGTGCGTGTCGCCGTCTTCCCACAGCGGTGTCGGCATGGCGAAGACACGGCTGGTGTCGGCACACGGGCCGGGTGCGTCACTTCCGTTGTCCGAGCAGCTACAAACCAGGGCACAGGCTGTCAGCATCCAGACGATTTGTCTCATGCCGCTCAATATGACATCGCTTCGGGCGTCAAGCAATCGATAACACCACCAGCGTTCAGGGCCGAATGCCGATCTGATCGAAGGGGATGTCCTGGAAACCGGGGATTGTGAAAGCGGGAGAATCCGGACGCAGGCTCAGATCGCCTCCGGCCTCGTCTTGGAACTTGGGCTCCTGGTCTTCGATGTTGTCGATCATCTCGGCATACTTGTCTAAAGTGCCGGTCCCGCCGTAGTTGCCTTCACGGACCCAGCTGGTGTTGTCCCAACCCAGGTTGCGCGAGAAGACGCATCCCTGCGGGTAGAGCCAGAGCGCGTTCGAATCGGAGATCACGTTCCAGTCGTTGGGAATGGCTGCCAGCAGCGGATAACGCGAGGCCCATGGTTCCTGCTGGTAGTGGACCCCGTCGGCCGCCAGGCGCTCGAGCATGTTCCAGCTGTCGCCGGGTGTGTTGTTGATTGCCTGTATGCCGCGGCTGTCGGCCGACATTGCGCTGCCGCAGTGAGCCATGATGTTGTTCTCGACTATGTTGTCCCGACCTCCTCCGTTCAACACGGCATGGCCCGTAACCTCGTAGAAAATGTTTCCGAAAACGTGAATGCCGCTCAGGCAGTCGTCCATGTAGACGCCGTGCACGCCGTATCCTTCGAACCAGCTCGATATGTGATGGATGAAGTTGTGGCGAATCAAGTTACCGCGCCAGCCCCAGTCGCGTCCGGCGTAGATGGCCCCGGCGTCCGAGGAAAAACGGCAGACGTCGTGGATGTCATTCAGTTCGATCAAGTGCTCGTTGCCGGAATACAGAATCGCCGAGTGCGGCGCGTCGTGCATCAGGTTGTTGGCCACCCGGCAGCCCACCCCGCGGCCGATGCTGACGCCCGGTTTGTATGTCCATGACCAGCGGCCGAAGTTGTGAATGCGGCAGTTGGTGACGTAGTTGCCGGCCGGAGCAAGACCGGCGCGATCTCCTCCCGAAAGCGAGACACCCCTGTCGCCCGTGTCGTAAAGCTCGCAATGATCGAGCCCGTTGTTAGCACCGCTGATGCCGGCGGCATCGGTGCCGGCGTTTCGCGCTTTGCATCCCTGCAACAGGTTATCGGAACCTCCATCGATCTTCACCAACACCGAGCGGCCCATCTCGAAAGTGATATCCTGAAAGACCACCCAGCGCGTGTCGCTCAGCCCGACCAGCGGCGCTTCCATCATCGATACATACGTCTCGCCCGAGGAGATCTCCGCAGGCGGCCAAAAATACAGCTTGCCGCTTAGGCGATCGAGATACCATTCTCCGGGTTGGGTTATTTCTTCGAGCAGGTTGTATGTATAAAACGGCTGGCCGGCCTTGATGCCGTAACCGGGCTTCTCGATCAGGGTGACGGTCTTCGCGCCCGTGTCGATGTTGTCGACCTTGACGTGCCTGTCGGCCCACATGTGCATCCAGTAGCCGTGCAACCAGATCTCGTCCGCTTGCGACCAGCGCAGCGGACGGTCTCCGAGATATGTGAAACTGGTGTCGTCTAAGGCGCTGTCGATTCTTACGAAGCCGTGGTTGATCCGCTGCGGATCGATTATGGTCGGATTGCCCTGGGCGCCGTTGGAGGGGTCGAACTCTCCCAGATCGGCGTTATAGAGGTGCCACCAGGGATCGGTGTTGCTCGGGTAGCCGCCTGTATCGGTGGTGATGAACCAGGCGGTGTAGTTTTGTCCCTGGTAGTCCCAGTTGTAGCGATAGAGGTTGTACTGCTTGCCGTCCACCAGGTCCACACGGGCGTACGAGTTGACGCCGTCGGATGTGCCGTTCTTGGTATAGCTACCGCTGACATCGGGCTGTGGGTGGCCGAAGAGCGTGATGTTGTCGTCCATGTATGTTTGCGACTGGTCGTTGGCGTCCTTGTCCGGCCAGCGCCCAAGTTGCATCGGGCGGGTATCGAAAAAGAGTTCCATGGCCGCGTCGCCGCTTCCGCCGAAGCCGCGCGGCCGCAGTGTGCCGTAGTCGCTGATGGCGTGTGCCGCAAGATCAACTTGCAGCAGGTTGCCGCGAGCCAGGGCATCGACCCTGTCGAAAACCGGATCGCCGTCGGCCACGAGCGCAAACCACTCGGGCCGCAGCCGCGCCGCTCCGACGATACGCACTTCGTCACCCGGCCAGGCGCGGTAGACCACCGGGCGGTCCTGCTCGCCGGAATCCTCGGCCTCGAGTTCGAAAGTAGCAGACCTTTCGTAAACCCCGCCAAGCAACCAGACCACCACGCCATTCGCGGGCAAACCCGAGGAAGTCTTCAAATCGCGAACAGCCGTGCGCGCCCGCTCGAGCGTTGCAAAAGGGCTGTCTTGCGTTCCGGGGTTTCCGTCATCTCCGTCAGTGGCGATGAAGAACTCCGCCCCGTAGGTAACCCCGGGGTCGCCGCCGGCGTCAGTGCCTATGTCGCCGCCGGCGTCAGAACCTGAATCGCCGCCGTCGAGGTCGTCAGCGTCCGTACCGTTGTCACTCCCATCGTAACCCGCATCGAGCGCATCGGAACCGGCATCACCGTCCGGCACCTGCGCGTCCGATCCATCGAGCTTTGCCGCGACACTACCCGAGCAGCCGGCCAGAACAAGCGCTCCCGAGATCATGAGAGATAAAAAAAGAATATCTCGAAGACGAATCATGACAACTCCTTTTCCATACAATCAATGTTATACGATAAACATCGTCCAAATCCAGCCCCGCAGTGGTAATATAGTCGGTTGAACCCGATCGTCTAACAAAAGGAAGTGAACATGAAGCCACTCGTATGTCTCTGCATTCCCCTATGCCTCCTGGCGATCGATGCCGGCTGTGCCGCCGGTCGGCAGAATGCCGATAAGTCTTCCACAACCCAAATGTCGACCAGGGGTCAAGCCGAGCAAGCCTCGTTCTTGCGAAAATCTCTCAGTTTCACAAAGGCCGAACTTGGCGCCGATTTCGAGTTGGCCGACTACGGCCGGGACAACCCGGCCTGCTGGAACATGCAAAACGCGCCCACAAAACCGAAGCGCCGCATCGCGCCGCTGGTTCAATCGGGCACGGCCGGCCCCGAGACAGAGCTTTGCTACTTCGAGTACATCCGCCGCGGCACCCATGATGACATCTTGATCAAGATCTACGTCTTTCAGAACTCAAAAGAAGCCAAGGCCGCCCTGGCCCACCCCTACCTGCAAAGAAAAAGCCAGAAACTAGGCAAGTACGGCATGCAACCGCCGACGGCGCTCGGCAACCTGGTCTATTTCGTGACCGCCAGCGAGTCCAATATCCAGAAGGCGAAAGAGTTGCTTACGCTGGTCACCAAGAAGTTGAAGCGGCTCGGATGGTAGCCGGCGCCGGAATCATGCGTTATCTACTCTCGGGGTCGTTGGGGCTGTTCATCTTGTTGGGGCTTCTTGCGGCCTCACGGGCCGAGGACCCGTCAAGCTTTCTCGACCTCCGCCTTGATGTAAAAGGAAGCGGGCTGACGATCGACAGCGCCATACTTCTGGGCTATGCACGCTACGCTCCAGAAGTGTCTGAATCCAGTCGCGTTTCAATTGATTCCGTCAGCCTGCGCCAGGATTGGGATCTGATCTACTGGTTCGTGAGAAATTTCGGCGCGGGCCTGTCGTTCTCGTTGGGCTACATCCTGCCCGTCCGCTCCAGCGACACATCCCCCTCAGACCAGCCTGATGTAAAGCACGCCATGAGGCCGCATGGCGGACTTGGTGCGGCGCTTGTCTTGGCCACCGCTTTCTAGGCTCTTTGAATGCCAAGTAAGGACGCCGCGTTTTCATCTTGCCGTCCCCTTTTTCCCTTTTTCCTTTACGAGTCCCGATCAGGTATGAGCCTTTTCGATATGCTGGGCGATTAGCATTTTGATCAGCGACTGCCTGGGTACACCAAGCCGCTTGGCCTCTTTGTCCAGTGTTTTAATCATCCAGAGAGGGAAATCTACGTTGACGCGTTTCTGTTCGAGCCCTGGTCGGCGCGCCTTGGACAAATCAAGATACTTGGTAATATCCTCACCCGCGTCGAACTCCTTATCAAACTCCTTAGCTCTCATAAATTTCCTCCTCTTTCTTCTGCGACCGACGGACCGAGATGAGACGAATTCTCTGGCATCTGTAGGTTATCACTCCGGACCAGCACTTCCCGGAGACTTGACCGATGACTAGAAATCTCGGTTCGTCCGTCACCTTCGCAGGAATCTCGACTAGATCTGGATCATCCCACAGCGCTTGCGCTTCGACAAAATCAATGCCGTGTTTCTCCTTGTTTGCTCTGCTCTTGCCCGGATCAAACTCGAATTCCATGGTATATAATATATACCTTATGAATACCTCATGTCAATCATTGACTCCATGGAAATCAGGGGACAATCTTCAACCGGGCTTTACAAAGCCTTCTTCTTTCAAGAGCTTGCTGTCAAAAGTGGCCACTGTCCGACAACCGTTTTCCCTTCCCATCTGGCGAACCAGGTAGTCCGCGAAACCGCCCCGCCCTTTTTCGAAGGCGTCCAGCACCCTGGCAATTCTGTCGGTCGATTCCCACTTCAGGTTGCGAGCCGACAGCAGCAGGTGCATGGCCTTGACAATCTCGCTTTTGGAAAATCCATAGCTCCTGCTCAGCACCCAGACCGTCTCCACCATGACGATGTCCGCCACAAACACCAGGTCGTCCGCCGCCGTTACTTTTTTGATCAGCCGCTTGGCTGCCTTGGACTGGGCCTCGTGGTCCTCGACCAGGAAGCGAACCAGGACGTTGGTGTCTAGCGCAATCATTTCCCGGCCGCCTCGGAAGCCGCGTCGCGCTCCATGTCGTCGAGGGAGACGCCGCGCTTTTTCGGCTTCAAGATGCCGTGCAGCGAGACGAGATCAAGTGTTTCGGGGTGCAACTCGACAACACCGTCTTCCCGCAACCGGAAAGCCACCCGGTCTCCGTTCTCCAACCCCAAGGCATCCCTGATCTCCTTGGGAATGGTGATTTGTCCCTTGCTGGTCAGAGTCGCCGCAGCCATCATTACCTCCAATCGAATTCCTTACTTCATTGTAAGGAATAACTCAGCGATCGTCAAGATAGATGGCGCTCAAGCCACTCGATTGATAACATCGGCTTCCATCCAGAACCCGTCTTCACCGTCCCGCAAGCCACAGGCTTTCGAAAACGCCTGCCTGGCCGCATCCTCCGGATCTTCCAGTTCGAATCCGCAGTGCGGGCATATGGAGCCGCCGGCTACGGTAACCAGCATGGCGCCGCATTCGTGACAGTGCTTCCAATACTCTACCAGATTGATGATTGCGCGATCGTGCATGGGCTCGGCCTCCTTCCTGATTTATGCTACATGCATAGCATGCGGGTCTGACATCCAGATTGACCAAAACCTGCCGATCATGAGAGTATGAAAAAATTGTAGCCTTTCAGTATTTTACGATGGAGCTAAAAATGAAACGCCCGACCGTGAGTTGCCTTTCGGCCCTGCTGGGCCTCATGTTTTCCATTCTCTTGTGCCAGTGTTCGAGCGGCACCACTTCATCCGACACGCTCGACCTGTGCGATAATGACCAGGACTGTCCCTACGGCAAGTACTGTGCCGACGGCGTCTGCCAAAGCGGCGGCATTGCCTGTGACGATGACAATCCCTGCCCGACCGGGTTCGAGTGCCGTAACGGCTCTTGCTTTGCCTCGGGCAACGACGGCGGCAGCGACGGCGACGGGGGCATGGGCGACGGCGACGGCGATCATAGCGGCCCGGTGATCGAAATCGTTTCGCCGCCGGCCACCGGCAGTCCGCCGGTTCACCAGATCAACTTCGGCAACGTGCTGGTCGGAGTAGCGGCCGAACAACAGGTCGTGATCGGCAATATCGGCGACGAGAATCTGCGCCTGATCGAGTTGAGCTTCGAGTCCGGCGGCTCGGTCGACGATTTCAGCATTCCGCCCGAGATCATCGACAGCCTGCCGATTGTCGTGCCACCGGGCGAGCAAGCTACCCTGGACGTTGTCTACACCGCCAGCGACGGGATCACCGATCACGGCGTGCTGGATATCATCTCGAACGATCCGGTCAATGCCTTGGAGAAAGTGCAACTACTGAGCGAATTCAAGGGACAGGCCAAGATCAACGCAGCGCCGGTGTCGCTGGCCTTCGGTGACATTTCTGTCTCCGGCAGCAGCCAACCTTTGACAGTTACACTCAGTAACCAGGGCACCGGCAACGCCGTCCTGACCATCGCCGACGTTCGCTTCGGTGTTCTGGCAAACCCCGATTTCGAGCTGTCCCTGCTCGACGCCAACCAGCAGCCGGCGAGCATGCCGGCTTTACTCAACAACGGAGACTTCCTGCTTGCGCTCGTTACTTATCACCCGCAGGCGCACGAGGCCGACAGCGACGAACTTGTCATCGTCTCCGACGATGCGCTGACACCTTCGCTCTCGGTGCCGATCACGGGCAACGGCGTGATCGGCGACCTGTCCGCCCAACCCAGCCCGCTGGCGCTGGGGCGGGTTCGCGTGCTGACTCACGCCGAACAGACAGTCACCATCACAAACAGCGGCGGCGCCGCGCTCGAACTGCAAGCCATAACGCTCACGGACACAAGCGCCGAGTGGACGCTTACGAGCAGCGACGTCGATCTTGGCGATTTATCGAACAACCCCCACGGGCTGAATCCGGGCGACTCGGTCGATGTGCTGGTCGGCTTCGACCCTCAGGATGTTGGGGACGAGGCAGGAGACTTGGTCATCGATCACAGCGGCCCGGCGGCGCAACTAAAAGTGGCCCTGAGCGCCGGCGGATACATTCCGGCGGCGGTCGAAACCGTTCCGGCCCCGCCCGATCTGCTGTTCGGAAGCATCGAATGGGACGCCGCGGTGCCGGCCGCAAGCGGCTTGCTTGTGGTAACCATCCACAACGCTGGCGGCGAGCCTTTGGACATCAGTTCGATCCAGCGCGACTCGGGCACCAGTCTCGAATTCTCCTGGAACCCGGCCTCGTTCGTTCCCATCCCGGAGGGCTCTTCGGCCCCCTTGAACGTCGTCTTCACCCCTTCCGAGACCGGCCTGAAGACCGGGGCACTGCTCTTAAACACCAACGATCCCGATATCGAGTACGGCGGAGTAACCGGCCGCCTGGCCGTCAACCTCCAGGCCCGCGGAGTCGATCCCACCCTGGTAGTTACACCCACGGCGGCTCAGGACTTCGGAGACGTCGACGTCGGACTATCGGCCTCCATTCAGTTCACCATCATGAGCGGCTCGGCCGATCTGCTGCAAGTTACGGGCATAGGGATGAGCGCGGGCAGCTCGAGCGACATGACGGTCGTCAATGCGCCGGCCACGCCTTTCTCTCTCTCAGGAGCCGGAACCATGGTTACCTTCGAGGTGCAATACTCCCCCAGCGGAATAAGCAACCTGGATGAAGGAACCCTGCTGATCACGGCCGCGGACATCGGAAATCCGCAAGTTGCCATCGACTTCCGGGGCACCAGCACAAACTGCCAGCCGGGTTGGGCCGACTGCGACAGCCAGGTGGCGGGTTGCGAGAGTCATATCGATGTCGACCCGCTCCACTGCGGCTCTTGCGGCATCGCCTGCCTCAACGATCACGGCAGCGTCGATTGTGTCGACGGCCTGTGCTCGCCCGGATGCGTAAGCCCATGGGACGACTGCAACGGCGACCCCATGGACGGTTGCGAGACCGACACGTCCTCAAGCATCGAGCACTGTCTGGGTTGCGGCAATCTGTGCTCATACGATCATGCCCAGGCGCTGTGCGCGGCCGGCGGCTGCCAGATGGGCGCCTGCGACACAGGCTTCTGGGATATCGACGGCGATTCGTCGACCGGCTGCGAATACGCCTGCACATTCATTGGCGACAGCGATCTTCCCGACCCGGGCTTCAACGACGACAACTGCGACGGAATCGACGGCGACATCGACCAGGCGGTCTTCGTCTCCAAGACCGGCAGCGACGGGAGCCCGAACTGCGCCATGGACAACCCCTGTCTGACAATCGCGCGCGCTTTAGCGGTCGCCCAGTCGGGAGGCGCCAGCCAGGTTCTGGTCCAGGCCGGAAACTACACAGAGATAGTCGAGCTGAGCGCGGCCCAGAACGGGATCGGAATCTTCGGCGGTTACGACGCCGCCTGGCGGCGCGGGGATCACCAGGCCGGGCAGTACGCCACGTTCATCACTGGCAGCCTGCACAACGGCGACGGCCAATACATGACCATCAGGGCCCGCGCGGCGCATGTGACTTTCTCGAACATCGAGCTCGACGGCCCGGACGTCGGCGGGGCCGTTGCCGGGCGCGGCCTGAGCAGCTACACGGTCCACGCCGCCCAGGGGTCTGATCTGATTTTTTCTCGTGTCACTTTCAACCAGGGCAACGGTCGCAACGGGATCGGCGGTTCGAATGGATCCAGCGCGGCCCCCAACCCGGCCGCGGGCGGCAACAACGGCGGCGCCAGTCAGGCCTCCGGCCTGACGGAGACCTGCCGCCTGTATGCCGGCGGTTCCGGCGCAAACGGAGTTTCGAATTCGGTATGTTCATCCGGCACAAGCGGAGGCAGCGGCGGGACCGGCGGGCAGATGGACAATTGCTGCTTCGCCGGCTTTTGCCTTTTGTGTGACGGCGGCGACGGTTGTAACTCCACCCCGGGCAATCCCGGCACGGCCGGGGGACAGGCCGGCGGCGTATACGGGGGCGGCGGATCCGGCGGCTCGGCCGGGTCAACCACCTGCAGCGGGGGAACCGACGCCGAGCCGGGCCGCCCGGGCACGAACGGCTCCGGCGGATCGGGCGGCTCCTCGGGCGGCCTGATTTACGGCAGCCTGTGGTGGGCGGGGCTCGACGGCACAAGTGGACAAACCGGCACCAGCGGCGGCGGAGGCGGCGGAGGCGGCGGGGGCGGCGGTTGCGACTATGACGATCTGGCTCCCGACACCACCGGCTCGGGCGGAGGCGGCGGCGGAGCCGGAGGCTGCGCCGCGCCGTCGGCCGGCCTGCTTGGCTACGGCGCCGGCGGCAGCTTCGGAATCTTCGCGCTCAACTCGACCGTCAACGTGACCCAGTCCATCTTCCAGCGCGGGGTCGCAGGATCCGGCGGCCCCGGCGGCTCGGGCGGATCCGGACAGCCCGGCGGCTCGGCCGGATTTTCGGGCGGCGGCCCGGGTTATGCGGGCGGTCAGGGCGGAGCCGGAGGCAACGGCGGCCACAGCGGCGGAGGCGGCGGTGGCGGCGGCGGCATAAGCTACGGTATCTACACCAGCAACAGCACGCTCACCCAGTCGGCCAACACCTTCCAGGGAGGCTCGGCCGGAGCCGCCGGCTCCGGCGGAACATCCTCGGGCACCAGCGGCACCAGCGGCGCCGCGGGTATCCTGGGGACCGTCGGTTCATACTGAATTATGGCAAAACTCATATCGTGCGCGGGCATTGTGGTGTTGCTGCTTTCCGGGTGTGGATCCGGGTCGGACAATGCCGACGGCGGCGTTGACGGCGGAGATCTCACCTGCTCCGCCGCTGAATTCAAGGTCGCAGGCAACGCAGACGGAATTCCGATCTCCGAGAACATGGTCGTCGCCGGCCAGGCGCTTTACAACGTTCCCGGCGACAACGGCTGCTACGTCAACGTCTACTTCGAAGGCGGCGGGCGCCTGCGGCTGGAATGGGAGAACACCCTGCCCGACGGACAGAGCGCTCAGGCCACGGGATCAGTCAACCTCGAGACCCACGGCGGTGTCAACCTGGGCAACTGCTCCGGCGCGGGCTTTGTCTCGCAGGTCACCATGGAAACAGGCGGAGTTTCGTTCGTGTTGCACGAGTTGCGTAAGGCCCCCTACTGCTCGGGCGCCGCCGTATCCGGAGAACTTGGCGGCTGCGCCGGCTTCAAGAATCAGTGATGATCGAGCGCTCAGACTTCTATCTGGGCGCCCACTTCCATGACCCGATCGGGAGGAATGTGATAGTAGGCGGTCGCGCCCAACGCGTTGCGCGAAAGGAAGGCGAAGATCTTCTCGCGCCAGACGGGCATGCCCGACTTCTTGCGGGCCAGCAGCCTTTCACGCCCGAGGAAGAAACTGGTGTTATCGAGATCGATATCCAGGCCGCGCGTGGCGGCCATCCTGAGGATGCGCGGCACGTTGGGATCTTCCATGAACCCGTAGCGGGCGGTGACGGTGTAGAAACCCCGCTGAAGCTCGGCAACCTCCACTCGCTTGCGGGAACTCACCCGCGGAACTTCCTCGGTCAAGACCGTCAAGAAAACGTTGGTGTCGTGCAGAACCTTGTTGTGCGACATGTTGAGAGTCAAAGCCGGCGGAACCACGTTGAAGTTGCCGGTCATGAACACGGCCGTGCCGTCCACGCGCTTGGGAGGATCGGCGGCGATCTGTTTCATGAACTCGTCCATTCCCACGATCAGCGTGTGAAAACGCTTGGCCAGTACCGCGCGACCCATGCGCCACGATCTCATCAGGGTGTAGACCACGGCGCCGATGGCCAGTGGAAACCAGGCCCCGTGCGACAGCTTGATGATGTTGGCCCCGAAGAACGACAGGTCGACCGCCAGAAACAAGATCGTCAGCGAGCCGGCCGCCAGGCGGCCCCAACCCCAAAGCTTGCGGGCAACCACGTAGAAAATCAGGCTGGTGATTACCATGGTGGTCGTCACCGCCACGCCGTAGGCCGCCGCCAGCCTGCTGGACGAGCCGAAGCCCAACACCAGGCCGATGGTGGCCAGCATCAGCAGCCAGTTCACCTGGGGGATGTAGATCTGGCCGATCTTGCTGGAAGAGGTATGGACGATCTTCATGCGCGGCAGGTAGCCCATCTGGATGGCCTGGAGGGTGAGCGAGAAGGCCCCCGAGATGACCGCCTGCGAGGCGATGATGGTCGCGGCCGTGGCCAGGATCACCAACGGATACAGGGCCCACCCGGGCGCCAGCGAGTAGAACGGATTGTGGGCGGCGCCGGGGTTGGAGAGCAACAGGGCTCCCTGGCCGAAATAGTTCAGCAGCAAGGCCGGGAACACCAATACCACCCAGGTCAGCCTGACCGGCCGCCTTCCGAAATGGCCCATGTCGGCGTAGAGCGCCTCGGTTCCGGTGACCACCAGGAAGACCGCACCCAGCACGAAGAAGCCCGTGACCTTGTTGGCCAAAAAGAAGTTCACGGCATGGTAAGGATTGACGGCCGAGAGCACGCGCGGCTCGAGCAGGATGCCGCGAACGCCCAGCACGGCGATGACCAGCAGCCAGACCAGCGTGACCGGCCCGAAGATCACCCCCACCCCGGCCGTGCCTCGGCGCTGGATCATGAAAAGCCCGGCCAGAATGACGACCGTCACCGGAATCACGTAGGCGCCGAAGGCCGGGGCGGCGATGCTCAGCCCCTCGACCGCGCTCATGACCGAGATGGCCGGGGTGATCATCCCGTCCCCATACAGCAGGGCCGCTCCGAACAATCCCATGGCCACGACCATCCCCAGGCCACGCCCGCCGGTCTTCTTGCCGCCGCCGGCCAGCGCGGTCAGGGCGATCACGCCCCCTTCCCCATGGTTGTCAGCGCGCATGATGAAGCCCAGGTACTTGGTGGTGACCACCAGGACCAGCGCCCAGAAGACCATGGAGAGCACGCCCAGCACGTTGCCGGGAAGCGGCTCGATGCCGTACTCGCCGAAGAAACACTCGCGGATGGCGTACAGAGGACTGGTGCCGATGTCTCCGTAGACCACTCCCAGGGTAACCAGCGACAGCAGCATCAAGCGCTTGCCGCGGGGAGCGGATTGATCCTCTCCGTTGTCGCCGTTTTTCGTCCCGTTTTCTTCCAAGCCGCTCACCGTGGCCGGATATTTACATGCCTGGTACGAGTTTGCAAACCGTCCCGCGCTTGATCGTCGCCGGGGACAATGATGTAATCAGCTCCGCGGGGAGCGAGGAGACCTGACAGATCAATTTGAGCATCTCACAAGGCGTCGAACATCTGCTTCAGTTCACAGGACGCCTGGCCGGCGGGCTTGCCTTGTGTGAAGACGAGCCCCTTCCGGGAATCATTCGTATCAAGATTTCGTCCAGGTTGTCGCGCTTCAACGGCATGACCGTCTGCATCTACCTGATCGGCAACGTCTTGATCGACTCGGGCTTCACACAGGCGCGTGAGACTATCCTTGGGCATCTTCGAGATAAGAAAATCACTTGTGTCTGCCTGACACATCATCACGAAGATCACAGCGGCTGCTGTGGCGCCATCGCAGTTGAAAGGGGCTGTCCCGTCTACCTGCGCAACCCCGAAGCCCGCTTCTCGGAGGGCCTCTCCAGGCTCAAGCCATATCGCCTGGTCTGGTGGGGCGCCCCCGACCCCTACCTGCCGGTCGAAATGCCATCGTCGATCGGCTCCGGCGATCATGAATTGCGACCGATTCCCATTCCGGGACACTCGGCCACCCATACGGCTTTTTTCAACCAGGCCACCGGTGTCGTCTTCAGCGGAGACCTTTTCATCAGCCCGGGCGTCACAGCGGTCATGTCGCACGAGAACCCCTACGATTCGATCCGCTCACTGCGACGGGTCGCCGATTTACAGCCCGTTCGCATGCTCTCAGGCCACGGGCTCGACATCGAGCAGCCGGCGGAATTGCTCGAGTTGAAAGCCGATCGTATCGAGCGGGCCACAGATAAAGTCGTTCTCCTGCACGCAGCCGGCTTGCCCGAAAAAGAGATCCAACGTCGCGTCTTCACAAGCGGTCAGTCCCTTGATAGATATACAGACATCCTGAGCGGCGGTGAGTTCTCGCGACTGAATTTCGTGCGTGCTTGCATCGCAAACGCTGCCGCTCAAAAGGAGGAATTATGAAAATATCGGTTCTGATCTGCCTGGCATTGCTGCTTGGGTTATCGGGCTGCCTCAAGAGCCATGACTCCGCTGTTGCCGACGGGCGTGTCGCCGTTGGGCAAGACGGGCAGTCAGGCTCAGCGGGCACAAAGGAGACCGTCGCCGTGCCTCCCCGCGGCGAGATGAAGGACGGCAGGCAAACGGGGGCCTGGACCTTCTTCCATGCCAACGGCAAGAAGTCCGCAGAGGGAGAATACTCAGACGGACTCAAGAACGGCCAGTGGACATTCTGGGACGAGGCCGGGCAAAAGATTGCCGAAGGCGCATATCTCAAGGGCAGGAAAGACGGCAAGTGGACAGACTGGGACGAGCAAGGCAAGCAACTCTCCGAGCGTCTGTTCAAGAACGGTCAGGAAGTCTACAAATAATACTTATTGCTCGTTTCCCAAAATGGCCACCGAGCAGATGCTCATGACCGGGAAACCGCCGAGATTGTGGGTCAGGCCCAGCCGCGGGTTTTTGATCTGCCTTTCGCCCGCGCGGCCTTGAAGCTGCTTGTAGATCTCGTAGATCATCCTCAGGCCCGATGCGCCGATCGGGTGCCCGAAACATTTCAGGCCGCCATCCGACTGGCAGGGTATCTTGCCGTCCAGTTCGAATAATCCGCTGTCAATATCTTCTTTCGCCTTGCCGCGGGGCGAAATCTGCAGATCTTCGTAAGTTACGAACTCGGTGATCGAGAAGCAGTCGTGCACTTCCATCAGGCTGATCTCCTCGCGCGGGTTCTTGACCCCGGCTTCCTCATACGCCTTGCAGCCGGCCCGGTAGGTGGTCTCGACGTGGGCGCCGTCCCAATTGGTGTAGATCAACTCCTCGCCCGAAGTGGATGCCAGTTGGAGCGCCTTGACCCAGATGGGATTGGAACTCAGCTTCTTGGCATTTTCCGGGGTTGTAACGATAGCGCAGGCGGCCCCGTCGCTCACTCCGCAGCAGTCAAATAGCCCCAGCGGCCAGGAGATGATCGGCGCTGAGAGCACCTGGGCCACGGTTATTTCCTTGTGCAAGTGAGACTTGGGGTTGAGCGCCCCGGCCCGGTGGCTCTTGACCGAGACCTTGGCTATCGCCTCCTTGCCCTCCGTAGGACTCAGCCCGTACTTTGAGAAGTAGCGAGTGGCCATCATGGCGAAGGCCCCCGGAGCCGTGACGTTGGGGAAGATCATTCGGTTCTGCGTGCCCATGACATGCCCGAAATCGGGCAGCCCCCCGTAGCCGGTGTCTTTCAGCTTCTCGACTCCCAAAGCCATGGCGACGTCGCACGAACCGGAGGCGACGGCGTAGCAGGCATACCTGAAGGCGTCGGTGCCGCTGGCGCAGAAGTTCTCGACCCTGGAGACGGGAATGAAGGGCAGCTTGAGCGTCTTCGAGAGAGGTATGGCGCTCTTGCCGACGTTGATCTCCTCGAAGCAGGTGCTCAAAAAGGCCGCGCCGATGTCTTTCTTATCTATGCCGGCATCGGCGATCGCCTCGCCGAAGGCGTCCACCATCAGGTCTTCGGCGCTCTTGTCCCAGAGTTCGCCGAACTTCGTGCAGCCCATTCCAATGACCGCGACCTTGTTCTTGATTCCTTCTGCCATCGTTTGATCCTCTCTATGCCCCAACGTGCGGCACGGCTTTCCAGAAGTAGCCGCTGGTTCCACGTTCCCGATCCAGGTACTTGCGGCGGAAGCTCATGTTCATCGGCATATCGACCGAGAGATCTTCCATGTCGCAATCGGTGAAGTCCAGCCACATGCGACCGCCGCCCTCGAAATCGACTATCCCATAGATCGCAGGCGGACTGACACTGAAGGCCAGCATATCCGCCGTATATGTGAAGACCCGGGCTTGCCTGCCGGCGAAACAATAGGGCTCCATCTCGTCCACCGCGCCGCAGGCGGGATTTGCGCAGATGCGCTGGGGCGGGAACTGTGGCGCACCACAAGCCTTGCACCTCGATCCGTACAGCCCCAGCACGGTTTTGCGCTCGCGCCAGAGCGTGGAGAACGCGGTCGGGGGCTCGATCTCCGCCCGGATACCCTTCTCCATCGGAACCATGTCGCGAAACACGCAGTACTTCTGGTAATTGTCCAGTTGCGCCTTTGCCTCGATGTGTCCCTTGACACCCATCCTCCCCCTCGCCTTTTCGACTTGCTGCGTAACCTCGAAGATCAGCGCCTCTGCGCCCGAGCCGATGCTGACCATCAGGATCTTATCACCGGGCTTGGCGTCCTCGACGGCCGCTGCCAAAAGCAACAACGGATAGGCCGTTCCGCAATCGCCGACAGCTGCCATCAGGTTGTCCTGCACTGCTTCCGGCTTGAAGCCCATGCCTTTGGCCAGTTGCGCTGCCGCCCTGGAAACGGGGATCGGGATAACCAGTTTTGAAATGCTTTGTGGATCGATTTTTGTCTTTGCCAGAACTCCCGCCAGCGCCTCGGGGACGATCTTCATAAGACCGGCGTCGCGGATCCAGCGCTCTTCCCAGGTGCGATCAAATTTCTCGCCGGCGGCCCGCCTGTGATCCACGAAATCGTATGAAACCGAGTGCGCGGCCACAAATTCGGCGATGACGTTCAGACCGCCGATCAGCATGGCGGCGGCGCCATCGGCGAAGACGTGCTCGAGGCCGCTGCCCATCCTGGCCAGCCTGGTGTCCGCCGCGCAAACCAGCGCGCTTGAGACCGACCCGGACTTGACTGAGTCCATGGCCGAAAGCAGCGCCGTGCTGCCGGCAGACAACTTACCCGTTACATCGGCGGTTCTGATCTGTGACGGTAAATCCAAAGCGGCCGAAACAATGGTCGCGTTCTGCCGTTCCTGGTAAGGCAGGGACGTCGAGGCCAGGTAGAAGGCGGCGACTTGAGCAGGATCGCGGCCGCACAAGCAGTCCATGCCGGCCGCCACCGCCATGGTGATACTGTCTTCGTCGTAGTTGGCAACCGACTTCTCCCCTTTTGCTAGGCCGGCGTTAAACGGATTGTACCAGCCCATGGCCTCGAATATCAGCTTGCGAGGCAGGCGATAGCGCGGAATATATGCGCCGAACGAAGTGATTCCGACCATCGTCGATCTCCTTTTTCAACAGTTGCTCATCCGGCCGAAGCCTATACTTTCCTGAGCCAGAGTCAACCCGCAAGCCCGGCACGAATCTTGCTGTTTACGACTTCAGCGAAAAATAACTGTCTGGGAGCGCATTTTACAGCGTTTCCGGTCATGGCCGGTGTTGCGCGGGCTCACGCTGTTGCCATGAGCAACACGGAAAACCAGGAGGTTACTTCATGCACGAGATTGCCATCAAGAGCGCGGTCGAGTTCGCCGTCGAGAGCACCATGCGCATGACGGCCCCGCCGGGGGCACTGCGCCCGCGCCGCGAGTTGCGCCTGCGCCTGGCGCTGGGTGGTTTGCTCGGGCGGGCATTTCACTTACTCGGCATCCCCTTCCAGTGGACGCCGCTCTTCGCCATACCCTTCGCGCTATTGGGCGCCTGGCTGCACTTTAGCGGGTTGCTGTGGGCCGGGGTGCTGTGTTCTGTCGCCGTCTGGGCCCTGGACATCGCCGACGGCGTGGCCACAGGGCTGTGTGTCAATCATCTCCCGGCGGAAGCACGCCCGAGGCGCGCCATCGTCCTGCGCCGCTTCTTAGACACCTTTATCGCCGACCCGATCGCGCACCTGTCGCTCTACGCCGTCTTTTTGCTCCTGCTCCAGCGGGCATCGGTCGTGGCTGACTCGCTTCTGGTGCTTCTGGCCCTGGTGGAATCACTGAATGTGCTGCTCGGCGGGCTGTCCGAATGTGCCGGCCGGCGTGATGAATTCTTCTACGAGTTCGTGCTTGACGAGCAAGGCAAACGCAATTTCGCGCCCTTCTACTATGTGCGTGTCGTCGGCGGGCATTTGAGCGCCTACTATGTCTACTCGCTTTTTCCGTTGCTGGGTTACCTGACACCGATCGCACACTACGGCGCCGTCTACTTCTATGCGCTGCTCGCAGTGCGCGGCCTGGTGTTGACGGCGCGGCTGGTCGCGCTGGCCAGTCGCACGGGACTTGACCGGCGTCGAGAAATGGGTGACAAGGTAATACGATGACTCGACGCTCATTCAAGAAGCTGGAAGCCGAGGGTGTGGGCACATCTGATGACGGCCTCGACGTGCGCGCGCGCATACTCGATCGGACCATCTACCTGATGGGCAAGCAGGGCACCACGGACGTGACCGTTCGCGCCATCGCCCATGAGGCCGGTGTGAACGTCGCGGCCGTCAACTATTACTTCTCCTCCAAGGAGCGGATGATCTCGCTCATGGCCGAACGCTTTCGGACCGGATTCGAGGCCGTGATGGCGCTGCTTGCGGACGAGGACGTCGAACTGGAGCAGCGGCTGCGGCGCTGGGCGGCGAGCGTCGTGGGCTTTTTGGCCGAGTACCCCGGTATCCTGACGCTGATGGAGCGGCAACTTGTGGCGCAACCTCTGGACGCATTCGGAGAGACTCTTTGCTCCGCGATGCAGAGCGCCATCCAGCAGCTCGAGGCCGTTTTGCAAAAGTTCATCGGCGTAGAAGATGAGCAGCGCCTTGCGTTTAAACTCACCCTGTTCATTTCGACCCTGGCCGGTCCTTACCCCAGTAAATTCGATCAACGATCCAATGAACGAGGCTACCGGGCCCCCATCCAGCAGGCCGAGTTCCTCGATCTCCTGATCGAGCATCTGAAACAGTAACCTGCACCTACCTTAACCTGACTAAATACACAACTTGTTGTATTTCAGTCGTATTATCTGAAACACCAAGTTTCAAACTATTTGCTTGAATCACCATGTTTGACGTGCTATTCAGCAGCTTTGGTCTACAGTTTTCATTTGATCCCTCTCTTCGAAGGGAGCATGTCATGAGAATCCTGCTGGTCCGTGTGGCGGCCGATACCAAGTACCTGAGCGCGATGTACCAGGTGGTTCGGATGGAGCCCTTGTCGCTGGAGTACCTGGGCGCGGCGGTCAGGGCCGACCACGACGTCAAGGTGATCGACATGCGGCTCGAGGGCGGTTGGGACGGGCTGCGTAAAGTCATCGAGTCTTACAAGCCGGACATCGTCGGCACAGGCGGAGATTCCTGTGAGGCGAGTGCCTGTAAGAAGGTGGCTTCGCTTGCCAAGGAGATCGACCCGGCCATCCTGACAGTCGTCGGCGGTATCCACGCAACCACCTGCCCGGCTGACCTGTGCCACCCGCACATCGACCTGGTTTGCATCAATGAAGGCGTCTTCGCCTTCAAGCAGATCGTTGAGCAGTTCGAGAATGACAAGGACTTTAACAGTATCGATGGCATTGCCATTAACGACGGCAAGACCCAGACCAAGACCCCCGAGCGGCCGATAGCCGATTTGAACAGCCTGCCGTTCCCGGACCGGTCGCTTACTCAACAAGTCCGAGGCAAGTATGGCTTCAGTCTTTGGGGCAAGCACCTGGCACTCATGCGCTTCACCCAGGGCTGCGTGGGGCGCTGCGATTTCTGCCCTTCATGGGCTCAGACCGGAAGGCGCTATCTGCGCCGTACGGTCGAAAGTATGATCACAGAGATGAAGACCATCCAGGAGCCCTACATCTACTTCGTCTGCGAGGAGTCGTTGCTGGACACCGAGCTTGCGCTGTCGCTGGCCAAGGCCATCAGGCAGGAGGGAATCGGCAAGAGCTTCGGGATGCCTCTGCGAGCGGACACCATCGTGAAAAAGCCGCATGTCATCGAGGCCTGGACCGAAGCCGGGCTGGTGGACACCATCGTCGGCATCGAACAGGCCTCGGACGAACATCTGAACGACCGGGGCAAGACAACTAACGTCCACGACAACATCGAGGCCATGAAGATTCTCAAGGCAAACGGCGTGTCCTGCACAGGCTCCATGTTCTTCAGGCCCGACTTTTCCAAAGATCAGTTCGACCAGCTGGTGGATCACACCATCGCTCTCGAGATCGACTGCCCCCAGTACTTCATCCTGACGCCAATCCCTGGCACCATACTGTTCGACAAGTCGCGAGACGAATTTGTCGAACACAACTTCGACCTATGGGATTTCAATCACGCTGTGATCCCCACCAAACTCCCGCTGAAACAGTTCTACGAAGAATACATGAGCGCTTTCAGGACTCACCTCGAACCGTTCGTGGTAGAACTCTACAAGAAGAAGCTGGCCTTGCTCACCCAGGATGAGTTGGGCAGTGAGATGGACGGCTTGCTGGGTTTCAGGGAAGTCTTCGGGACGCTTCACGAGGATCACGAGGAATACTCCGGCCCCGCGGCCTGAGTCCGGGCGCAACGGGAGCAAAAATGACCATGCCGACCGTCAAGGAACTGTTCGCAAAAATGCCGCAGTCTTTCAACCAGGATGCGACCGCAGGTGTGGATGCGGTGATCCTGTTCGACATCACCGGCGCCGGCGGCGGCAAGTGGTTCGTCACCATCAAAGACGGTGCCTTGAGCATCGTCGAAGGGTCCGATCAGGCGCCCGATCTGACCATTTCCGCGTCTGCAAGCGACTATATAGGCATCGCCACCGGCGATCTCAACGAGCAACTGGCTTTTTTGACGGGCCGGATAAAGGCCAGGGGCAACACGAGGTTGGCCATGAAGTTGCCGAAGATTTTTCCACGCTGAACTACGGCGCCGAGTATTCGATCCGCCCGTCGCTTTCGTAGATGGTAATAAAGTAGTTGGCTGGCACGTACTTGTAGATCGAGACGCTCCCGGCCTTGTCGGGCCAGAAGATCTTCACTTCTTTCGCCAGGCATTCGTCACCCAGGCCGAAGTAGACTCTCAATCCGCCTTGCAGACCGAAGTGGCCATAGCCGCCCTGGACTTCCCTTTGCTGGCTGGCGCCGCCGGCGCTGACCACCACCCGAGCCCCTATGGACGATACGTTCGAAGCCCCGTCGCCGGCGCCGACCAAGCGAATCGCCATCCAGTTGGAGTCTTGTCCCACGTCGTTGCGGTACAAATGCACTTCGTTTCGGGTCCAGGGGCAATCAGGGTCGCTGCTGCAGCGCATTGTGCTCGATCCCACCGCGATATCCAGATCGCCGTCGCGATCGTAGTCGTCTACGGCCACTCCGTTGCCGTAGTAGTGGGCAGCGCCCGAGGCCTGCGAGACGTCCTCGAAAGTATGATCGCCAAGCTGCCGAAATAGAAAATCGTGATCGCCGGGGTAGTCCGAACATCCCAAGAAGATGTCAAGTGCGCCGTCCGCGTCGAAGTCGAGGAAAGCCGCGGTGATGTCTCCCTCGTTCCAGTCGGGCGAGGACCATTCGCGCTCGAGTCCCATGGCCGCGTTGCCGGGCCGGGAGAAATGCCAGCCCCCCTGCCCGTCCTGCTCGTTCAGCAACAACTGGGAAGGATCCGCAGACTGGCCGATGTGCCAGTGGCGGATTTCGGCGTTGAAAAGATCCATGTCGCCGTCTGCGTCGATGTCTCCGCAGACGGTCGTAAAGGTATTGCCGCCCAGGCGCCAGGGTTTGTTGTCGATAGAGCTGTTCCAGTAGTCGCTGGAACACTGGATTGCAGGCGTGCCTGGCGACGGGTCGCATTGCGGGTCGTTCGGAACCAGCTGGCAGTGGCAGCGGAAGAACTGGTTGTCGTCGTATTCGAGGATATTGTCGGCTGCGAATCCTACCCTGTAGGCGATGTTCTCGAATTGGCCGTCCCCGTCGTTTTGCCACAACATGTTCGGTTGCCGGCCGTAGGCGCTTGCTAAAATGTCGTCGTCGCCGTCCGAATCGACGTCGCAGACAGTCACGCCGTAGGTCGGCCGGTGGTTGACACCCAGGTCGAACCCGGCATCGTTGGTCTTCAGGCCGGCGGCCTCGGTCACGTCCGTGAACAAGCCGTCTCCGCCTCCCTGGTACAGCCGATCCTGCAGCGCGGTCAGGTAACCGTAGATGCGGTACCAGAAGCCGACGAACAGATCCACCCGCCCGTCGCGGTCGTAGTCGAGAAAGGCCGCCGAAGTGGTCGATAGACGTTCGTCCTGACCCGGTGTAGTGTCGCTGGCAGGGGCCAGCTCGAACGTGCCGTCGCCTTGTCCCAGCAGGATCTCCGACCTGTCGCCGGGGTCCGTCACCGATGTGTTGCCGTCTACGAAACTTCCGCTGAAGATATCCAGGTGGCCGTCGTTGTTGACGTCGGCAAAGACCGCGAAACTGGCAGAGCGCCCGCCAACACCGTCGCGGGTGGCCGTGTAGCCTGAGGCATCGGTGTGTTCCTCGAATACGCGCCCGCCCGCCGGGCCCGGCCGGTTGAGCAATACCCGCTTATAGCGCAGCGGCGGCTGCGCCGTAAGGTCGTCCCTGATGGTATTCTTGGTGCTGTGGACGAAGAGATCGTCGAACCCGTCCTCGTCGATGTCGGCCAAGGCGATCCGGTTGCCGCACACGTCTTCCCCCGATGCAGCCAGGTTGGCTTCCTCGGTCACGTCGGTAAAGTAAGGTCCGGCCCCCAGAGGCGGCGGCTGCTTATTGATCAGATCGGGGTAGCGGTGGATCGAGCAAGAGCGCGGATCACAGTTGTCATCCTTGGCCGGCAGGCATCCTGTCTGGTCACAACTCCCGGCGCACAACCCGCAGTCACAGCTCGGCAGGCAGGCGGATTTTTCTCCCTGGTAGACGGTCAGGATCCTGCAGCTCAACCCCAACGGGCAACTAATGAGGCTTCCATCTTCCTGGCACTCACCCACGGCAGGCGCAATGCCGCAGATGCCCATCACGCACATTCCCGCCTGTCCACCGGTAGCGGCGCACTCTGTGTCGGCCGCGCAGGCAGAGCCCGGCGGCGCATTGGCAGGGTCCGGCGGTGAGCATTTGGCCGCTTCCTCTGCTTGGCAACCGGCAAGACATGCCAGTCCAAACGCGGCGCTAACGATAAAGCGTATTTCGTATCTCATCCAGTTACCCTTTCGTCAGAAAGATCCTTTCAGATAGACGGTCACGACGCGTCTCAGTTCCTGGCCTCCGTACCGTAATCCATCCGCCGTGATCCCGCCGCCTTTTTCGTAGTAGTGGAAATACGGCGCCGAGAAGGAGACGGGCAACAGGAGTCTCACCCCCGTCTCCAAGAGAACCCCGCCTTCCATTTTCATGCGCCAGCCCAGTTTGCCCATCACCAACAGGTCGTTGCCCATCTTCAGATCCTGGAGCCCCTCGAGCAGCCCCCCGGGCTTTTCGACCGCCGGATCGATGAAGCTCGAACGCGTGAAGAAGAACAGGCTGCCCAGGAATCCCGCGGCCGCGCTGTAGCTCCCGCCGAGTTTGAGCAGGTTCTTGGGACTGTTTACAGACGACTTGCCGGTCTCGCGCTCGAACACCTCACGGTACGTCCAGCCGGCCTGCAGCGAGACGGACTTCGACAGGTCGAAGCGCACGTTGAACTCACTGCCGATGATGTAGATGTCGGGAGTTTCGCTTTCGAACCTGAAGCTGCTGAGGTCGAGGTCGGGCAGGCCCGTGGTCGGGTCGTCGAAGATCCTGGGCACCATGTTGATCTGATCGGTGTACAGGTTGTAGTAGAGATCGAGCGACACGGAGAGCCTGTCTTCCAGGAACTGACCCAGGTAGCCTATCTCCACCGAGAGAAGCTTCTCGCTGGCCAGGTTCCCGCCCCCGCCGACGCGGGTGAGAAACTCCAGGAACTTGTCGCGGTCGGATCCGGCGATCGGGCCGTCTGTCGGAAAGACGGCCATCGGGTGGGCCCCGGTCTCCAGGAAGGCCGGCTTGCGGAAAGAGCGCGCCACCCCCAACCTCAAGAATTGCCCCGCGGCAGGCCTGAAGACGGCCGCCAACCTGGGGCTCAGGAACACACCGGTCACGGTGTTGCTATCGAAGCGCAGACCGCCGGTGATCGTCATCCAGTCGACCAGGGCCAGCTCTCCGTGGACGAAGGCGCCGACCCTCATCTCAAAGTGCTCTATGCCCGGCTTGTGGTACCCCGAACTGGTCGGATCCGAGAAAGTACTCCCGTCGAGAAGATCGTCTGACATCATCAAGGAGAGGCGCCCGCCCCCGCCGACGATCAGCAGCAGCGGCTCCCACATTTCGGGCAGGGTCCACTGCACCTGTCCATCGAGGGTATGGCTGTCGAAGTAGATGGGCTTGAAAGTCGCAAGCCGCAAGCCCCCGTAGTCCAGCGGCGACCGCAGCGAGACGTCGGAGGCTATCTCGCTCCAGTAAAGCTGTCCCTTGATATTTTTCGTCTCGCAGGCCAGCCTGAGCACCCTGATGTCGAACACTCCGTCGATCGATCCCACCGAGGACGGAACAGGGCCCTGCCCCCGCGACAGGCCGGCATCGAGCAGCAGGCGCGAATTTTCCGACCAGCGGTATTCCAACACCGAGCGCGCCTTCCAGACACGCTTGCCCAACCGCCTGAAATCGTCGAACATGCCTGTATAGTCGTACCCGCCGCCGAGCGAGAGCCTGAAGTCGCCCAGGCGCGTGGCGACCTGCCCGCCGGCCGACAAGGTGCCGATCTCGCCCCCGAGAACCCGCGCCCAGCCCGCGGTCTTGTCCAGCGCCGAATGGGTGATGATGCTGATCACTCCGGCCATGGCATTGGCGCCATAGAGCGAAGAACCCGGCCCGCGGATCACCTCGATGCGTTCAATGTCCTCCAGGGAAATCGGCTGCACCTCCCATGGCGGCTGGCCCAGAAGCTCGATGTTGGCCTCCCGCCCGTCGACCAGGACCAGGTAGTGGTTGTTCTCGTTGGTCCAGAACATGCGCGAGGTTATGGTCGTTATATAAGGCGTGGTAATGACAACGTCCATGCCGGGAACCATGCGCAGCAGGTCGGGGATGCTGCCGGCGCCCGATGTTTCGATGTCCTTGCGGGTGATGACAGTGATGGCCGAGGGGCTCATGCCGATCTCCTGCCTGTGCTTGGCCGCCGACTCGACCACCTTCGAATCTTCAAGCAGAGCGAACTCGTCGCTCAGCTCGTCATCCAGGTCTTCGTCGCCCAGATCTGCATTGCCCGTGTTCTCGGCCTCCCCGGCGCTCGCGCCCTGCCCGCCCGCGAAGGCTGGGGAGACGAGACCGGTAAAGGCCAAGTAGGCAGCGCAGAAAATCAGGATCCGCAGATACTGAGTGTATGACACGCCCGATATGATCACGTCTGATATTCTATACCGATCAGGAGAGTATGGACAGCAAGATCCCCGCGGCCATGGCCGAGCCGATCACGCCGGCCAGGTTGGGGCCCATGGCGTGCATCAGCAGGTTGTTCTGCGCATCTTCCTTTTGGCCCATTTGCTGGGCGACCCGGGCGGCCATCGGAACGGCCGAGACGCCGGCCGCGCCGACCAGGGGATTTATCTTGTGCTTCGAAAACAGGTTCATGAGCTTGGCGAAGATAACTCCGGAGGCCGTGGCCAGCATGAAGGAAAAAGCTCCCAAAAAGACAATTTTTATGGTGCTTGCCTTTAGGAAGGTCTCGGCGGTTGCGCTGCAACCGACACAGATGCCCACCAGGATAGTGACTATGTCGACGAAGGCGGTCCTGGCCGTTTTGGCCAAGCGCTCGGTCACCCCGGACTCCTTGAGCAGGTTGCCGAAGAAGAAAAAGCCCGTCAGAATCGCCGATCCGGGAGCGATCAGAATGCAGATCATGAATGCGCCGATCGGAAAGATTATCTTCTCGCGTTTGGAAACCGGGCGCATCGGGCGCATGCGAATCAGGCGCTCCTTGCGCGTGGTCAAAAGCCTCATGATCGGCGGCTGGATGATCGGCACCAGGGCCATGTACGAATAGGCAGCCATGGCGATAGGCGCCAGCAGGTGCGGCGCAAGGATACATGATGTGAATATAGCCGTCGGGCCGTCCGCGCCCCCGATGATCCCGATGGCACCCGCCTCCTTGGGCACGAAACCCAGCGCTAGAGCGATGATATAGGTGATGAAAATACCGAACTGGGCCGCGGCGCCCAAAAGAAACAGCTTGGGCCTCGAGATCAAGAAAGAGAAATCCGTCAGGGCTCCGATGCCCATGAAGATCAGGGCCGGGTAAATCTCGCGGCTGACCCCGAAGAAGAGATAGTACATCACGCTGAAGTCGGTCGAACCTTCCGTGATCGCCTGGGTTACCGAGACGTAAGTCATCTCATGGCCGGCGACCATGATCACCGGCACGTTTCCCATTAGAATTCCGAAGCCTATGGGGATGAGCAACAACGGCTCGTAGCGCTTCTTGATGGCCAGGTAGATGAAGACGATCCCTAGAAAATCCATTAACACGTTGCCGAAGCTCAGGTTCGCGATCGCCGTGATCTTCAGGAAATCAGAAATCGTCTCCAATGCTCGTCTCCCATGAACCGTGGCCCGGCGTGAAGAAGCATAGCCACGGCTGGGCGCCAATTGCAACCGCCCTATACAAGCCGCCGCTGGACTGAGCGTAAGTTACTGGCAGGTCAGGTGTATACCCCAACTATTGAGCGTGCCGCTATCAAGGCCAACCCAGTCCTGGACGGTAAGAGTCCAGACGCCATTGCCCGGGCCACCCACGAAATCGGATAGCGCTCCCGGCCCGTCGACTGACAGGGTACTTTCATAGTTACCTATCACATCGTCTCCGCTGCTCCCGGTGCGGTTGTGTAGTGTCACCGTGGTGCCGCCTGGTGATTGCAGATCAATGGTCAAGTCACCTTTCCAGGTGTGTGTGATGTCCATGTCAACGTTGATATCCAGGATGGTGCAGGACGTTGCGACATTGATTGTGTCGGTCCTGATACCAGGATCCGGAATAGCGCAGGCGCAATTCGAAGACTGGTTCACGTAGAAAACCGCGTTACAACTGCTGGGCTCGCCGGTGCAGATGTACCCGTCCTCGACAACGCACTTCGAACTGCAGCCGTCGCCGTCGTTTCCGTTGTTGTCGTCGCACTCCTCGCCCTGGGCAGTATCGACCGCGCCGTCCGGACAGTTGGGGCACGGGCAATCGAACGGGCAATTTTCACAATTCTCGTGCGGCGCCTCGCAGCTCAAGTTGGGGCAAGCAGCCGCCGGCGAGACGGTCACATTCAGTTGATAGTTGCCGCAGGCGCCCCCGGCCCCGTCGACGTAGACATAGTAAAGACCGGCCGGCAAGGCAGTCTGGATGTGCGACACACCGCTGCCGGAATAGCAGTTGTCGTTGCAGACACGGGCCGCGCCCGGTGGAGTCGTGCCGTTCGGACCGGTTTCCATGATGAACAACACCGTGTCGAAATCGGAACCCACCGTCGAAATATCGATGCCCGAGTCGACCCTCAAAGCCAAGTAGAAGACCGCATCCGGACCCCCGGCTCCGCTATAGGTGCACAGGCTCTCATTCACTGGGATGGTACAGTCGGTGGCTGCCGAAGAGTCGCAGGCGGGACAATCGTTGCTCGTGCCCCCCAAAAAGACGCAATCACCCAGACCCGTGCAGCCGTTTATTCCCTGGACATTGGGGAAGCTGAAGTCGTCGGCCAAAGCGCAGGTGTTGCCGGTGAAGGTGCCGCCCATCGTGATGTTGCCCGACGCGGGGCCGTCGTCGAGATCGACCTGGGAGACGCTGACGTTCAGGTTGTAGGCTCCGCAGGTTCCGGCGGCGGAGTCGACCGAACCGTAATAGGTTCCTTCAGGTAGGCCGCAGAGCGCCATCGTCTCGGGACCGGCTTCCTCCGAACAGGCCTGATCGGCGCCTATCCCCGGCGGCGGACCGCCGCAGACATCGGCTGTCGGCACCTGGTCTGTCTCGGAGCCGCAGACCGTCGACGTTCTGAGGGTCGTGTCGTAACCAGCGCTTACCAGCGTCACCGTGTAGAAAGCCGAGGTCGGCTGGCTGTCATTAAGGGTGAACTGGAAGAACTCCTCGGGTGAACCGCCCGCGGCCACGCTGCGACAGGCCGGGCCGCCCGGGTAGCAGTCGCCGGGGATGTTGTCCAGGTCGTCGCAGGTGTTGCCGTTGAAGTTGCCGCCTGAGCTTACGTCCGGCGCCGTGGCGCAGATGTCCTCGAGACACACCGATCCGTCACAAGTACAACGGTTCGACGAGCAACAGGTCTTCGATTGGATCAACCCGTTTGCATCGCAGACGAACTCGGCGTTGCAAAGGTACTCGAGGTCCGCCCGGCACTCGAGCGTGTTCGGGTTGCACTGGTTGCACTCCTGGCGCACGGCGTTGCAGGCGAAAGAACAGATGACCAGTTGGGTTGCATTGCAGGCCCCGTCGCAGGTGGCCTCCTGGGTGGCGTCCAGGCAGCGCGTGCCGGCCGGCACGCAGCCGTAGGCGCACAGGTCGTTGCCCTCGTCGCACGAATCATTGGTGCAGGGATTGCCGTCGGCGCAGGCCTGGGCGGCTCCCGGTTGGCAGATGCCTCCCAGGCAGTTGTCGCCCGCGCTGCAGAACTGCCCGTCGTCGCAGGCAGCTCCGTTCGGCCGGTCGATGTTCCGGCAGACGTTGTTGCCTTCGTCGCAGGAATCGGTTGTGCACGAATTGCCGTCGTCGCAGGTGAGAACCGTTCCCCCGGAACAACTTCCGGTGTTGCAGCTCTCGCCCACCATGCAGAAGTTCCCGTCGTCGCATGGCGCCCCGTTCATCGGCACGGCGTCGTGCGAGCAACTATCGGTCGCCTCGTTGCAGGTATCGAAGGTGCACTGTTGACCGTCGTCGCAGGCGTTCGGCGCGCCCCCGCCGCAGGCTCCGGCGCTGCAGGTCGAACCAAGGTTGCAGTATAAACCGTCGTCGCACGGAGTGCCGTTCGAAAGCTGTGCGTGATCGCAGGTCATGCCCGCCTCGTTGCACGAGTCGGCGGTGCAATCGTTACCGTCGTCGCAGGTATTCGGCACGCCTCCGCCACAGGCTCCGGCGTTGCAGATAGAGCCGATGTTGCAGTAGACACCGTCGTCGCACGGCGTCCCATTGGTGACGGGGCTGTGATCGCAAACATTGGTCGCCTCGTTGCAGCTGTCGCTGGTGCAGGGGTCCGCGTCGGCACAGTTGCGGGACGAAGACGGGTTACAAAATCCGGCGTTGCAACTGTCGCCGATGGTGCAGTAGTTGCCGTCGTCGCACGCCGCGCCGTTCATGCCCGCCGCGTCGTTGAGGCAGGCGTCGTTCGCCTCGTCGCACGAGTCGGCCGTGCACTGGTTGCCGTCGCTGCATGGGTAGGGCGTGCCTCCCTGGCAGGCGCCTCCCAGACATCTCTCTCCGATGGTGCAAAACTGCCCGTCGTTGCACAGAATGTCGTCGGCCGCCGCCGTGTCGTTGACGCAGGCATTGGCCGTTTCGTTGCAGGAATCGATCGTACACTGGTCGCCGTCGGAGCAGTTGCGGGCCGGTCCGGGCTGGCAGGCTCCGGCCAGGCATTGGTCGCCGTTCGAGCAGTACTGCCCGTCGTCGCAAACGCTGCCGTCCGCGATCGGCTGGTTGTCGCACACGTTTCCGGCCTCGTCACAGACGTCTGAGGTGCACTGGTTGCCGTCCGAACAGTTGCGCGGGCTTCCGCCGCCGCAGGAGCCGGCCGTGCACAGCTCGCCGACCGTGCAGAAGATTCCGTCGTTACAGCCCGTGCCGTTGGGCTTGTTGGCGTTGACGCAGGTATTGCTGTTGTCATCGCAGCTGTCCGCCGTGCAATCATTGCCGTCCGAGCAATTTCTGGCAGCTCCGCCTGCGCAACTGCCGGCCGTGCACACTTCTCCCAGCGTGCAATACTGCCCGTCGTCGCAGGCCGTGCCGTTGGCGACGTTGACGTTCAGGCAGGCATTGCCCACTTCGTCGCAGCTGTCGCTGGTGCACGGATTCGAGTCGGAGCAATTTCGCGCGCTTGGGCCTGAACAGGTCCCGGCGCTGCATTGATCGCCCAGCGTACAGTATTCTCCGTCGTCGCAAACGGTTCCATCGGCTACCGCCGGATGATCGCAAGCGTCGTTGCTTTCGTTACAGACATCGCTGGTGCAGGCGTTACCGTCGTCGCAATCGGTAAGGCTGCCTCCAGCGCAACTTCCCGCGCTGCAGAACTCCAAGACGGTGCAAAACGCGCCGTCGTCGCAGCCGGTTCCGTTGGGTACGTTTGTGTTTACGCAAACGTCGTTGTTCTCGTCGCAAGTGTCGCTCGTGCAATCATTGCCGTCTGAACAGTTCAGGGCGAATCCGCCGCCGCACGAACCGGCCGTGCAGGTCTCACCCACGTTGCAATACTGTCCGTCGTCGCAGGCATTACCATCCGCCACCGCCATGTTGACGCACTGATCGCTGACCTCGTTGCAGGAATCGGCGGTGCAGACGTTGGCGTCCGCGCAATTGCGCGCCGCACCGGAACAGATACCACTCAGGCAGACGTCCCCCGTCGTGCAGTACTGCCCGTCGTCACAGCCGGTGTTGTCCGCCACGTTCTGGTGTATGCAGATGCCGTTCGGGTCGTCGCATGAATCCAGTGTGCAGGCGTTCGAATCGTCGCATGGATTGGGCGCGCCCGAACAAGCGCCGCCCGAGCAGCTGTCCTGGATGGTGCAGAAATGACCGTCGTCGCAACCCGCGCCGTCCATTGCCGAGCTGTCGTTAACGCAGCTGTCGGCATTCTCGTCGCAGGAGTCGAGCGTGCAGCCGTTGCCGTCGTCGCAAGGGTTGATGGCGCCGGTACAAACGCCCTGCTGGCAGGCATCCGAAAGCGTGCAGAATTGCCCGTCGTCGCAGGCGCTGCCATCGGCCAGGTTGACGTGATCGCAGGTTCCGGTAGTGTCGTTGCATACGTCCTGGGTGCAGGGATTGCCGTCTGTGCAATCGCGGGCCGTGCCGTTTCCGCAGACGCCCGAGTTGCAGGTTTCTCCCAGCGTGCAGAACAGGCCGTCCGAGCAAACCGTGCCGTCCGGCACGTTGGCATTGACGCAGGCGTCGGCAACGTCGTCGCAGGCATCCGAGGTGCACTGGTCGCCGTCCGAGCAATCGCGGGCGCCCGAGCCGACGCAGGTCCCGGCCGCGCAAGTGTCAGACATGGTACAATACTGGCCGTCGTCACAGGGCGTCCCATCTACCACCGGCGGATTCTCGCAGGCGTCGGTTGTCTCGTTGCAAACGTCGATAGTGCAGGCGTTGTCGTCCGCGCAGTCACGCGGGGCGGCCCCGGCGCAAAGTCCGGCTGTGCAAACGTCGCCGGTGGTGCAGTAGGCTCCGTCGTCGCAGGCCGTACCATCCGCCAGGTCGGTGTTCAGGCAAGCGTCGCCGTCCTCGTCGCAGGTGTCCGTGGTGCACGGGTTGCCGTCCGAGCAGGCCCTGGCCGACCCGGACCCGCACACCCCTGCGCTGCAGGTGGAACCAATAGTGCAATACATGCCGTCGTCGCAGGCCATGCCGTCGGCGGCGGGAGTATGAGTACACTCGTCTCCCACCTCGTCGCAACTATCTCTGGTGCAGGGGTTGCCGTCCGAGCAATCCCTGAAGGTCTGCGGAACGCAACCGCCGGAGACACAAGCCTCCGTCTCTGAGCAGTAGTTGCCGTCGTCGCACTCGGTGCCATCCTCGGCCGGCGGGTGATCGCAGGCATTGTTCAACTCGTCGCACAGGTCCAGCGTGCAGACGTCCCCGTCCGAACAGTCAATCGCCGAGCCGCCGGCGCAGCTTCCGCCGTTGCATGTCTCAGCCTGGGTGCAGAAGAGACCATCATCGCAGGGCGAATCGTCTGCCATGGCCGTGTAGACGCACATGTCGGAGCTTTCGTCGCAGCTGTCTTCGGTGCACGAGTCTCCGTCCGAGCAGTTGCGAGGCTCGCCTCCGCTGCAGACTCCCTCGGTGCAAACCTCGCCCACTGTGCAGAACAGGCTATCATCGCAGAAGACGCCGTCCGCGACTCCATCGCAGGTGGCGTAGTCCGGGACACAACTCGTGTCGTTCTCGTTATGATAGGCCTCGTCGCAGACGCAGACCGGTTTGTTATCCATGATCACGCATTCACCGTGCTCCGAGCAGGTGATGTTGAGACAACGGCTGTCCTGGGGGGTCAGGCAGGCGCGATCGTCGCCGCATGACATCAAGGCGGCGATGCCGAAAAGCGCCAGGCACAAACCGAGAACGCCTCCCGTCGTTTCACGAAAAGATATCTTCATTTCTTGCTCCTTGAGAAAGTCCAGATCATGCATCAATAAGCGAATTAATTTAGCTTAGCATGTTTCCTCTTTGTTACTCAATAGTTGTATCGGCATCAGACCTGTGGTATTTCGGGGAGATGAAGCGTCTGGCGTCTATTCTTTGTGGCTTCATGTTTGTTCTAGGCTGCGGCCAACCTGGCTGTCCGGGTGGTGGAGGCAGCCGGATCCGAGCGCTGGTTGGGCGTCTGGCAAGCGATGATGCATCCGAGCGTGCTGAAGCCGTCTCGAAGCTGTGTGCCGAAAAAGAGGGAAGACAGGCGCTGGCTTCGGCGCTGGCGTCTGATGTCCCGCTCGACGTGATTGTGGCCGCGATCGGGTACAAAGGTTGTCTTAGCGACCTGGCAGTTGATGCCGCTATCCTGCGCTTACTTACCGTCTACAGGCTTTCCGATGAGGCCGCCTTCCGCGGACGGGTCAACGCCTGGTGGCGCACACTGCCGGTCATAAAGCGCGGCGCATTGCTGGGCATGGCGGCCAGGTTCGATCTGCGCACCAGGAAACAATACAGCCTGGGCGCAACGGCCCGGGTTCGTCTTCTACCCGCCTGGCCGGCCGATCTGCCCGGCGCCGGAGACATGTGGCTGCGAGCAAGTAAATTGACGGCAACCGTGAACGGTAAAGATTTGCACGAGCGACGCTGGCCGCTGGGCCGCCGCTTCGAGATGACAACTCCGCTGGATCTCGATCTGGCCACGCTTACCGGCCCGGCGACTACCGCCGCGGGACACTATGAAATCGAGTTGCGCTTCGCTTTTCAGGTCTTCGAGTCTGCGGCTAAATCCGCCGCCGGCGGCGCCCCGCTTTTCAGCGGCGAGATTTCCGCAGGCCCTGCGTCTTTCGAAGTGGCAGCCAGGCGTCCCGACGAGTTTATACAAGCCGTCGACGATCCCCGGCAGGATCCGTCTTCGAAAATCGAAATTAGCCTCAACGCCCTCGGACATGCCGTCGAAGTTTACCCGGCGATGCGTGATAAGCGAGAGCTGTCCGTTGATCGCGCACACCCGACTGCCGAAATTATCCTGGCATGCAAAAGCAAACTCACGATCGGCCTTGCCTACGCCGTCATGGCTATAAACAAAGATCAAAAACCGCACCAGATCGGCTGGCTGGCATCGAAAAGGCTCGATGGAAAACAAGTCCCGCGGGTGGCCGGCACTCTCGACCTGCGGCCCATCATGCCGGCGGACGGACGGCTGGTTGTGCAGCTGAAGCTTACGCCATCGGTCAACGTCGCCTACCGCGACCCGGAAATTGAAAGCTACTGGAATAAGTCTTTGGATCTTGGCGAAATTATTTTCTCGACGGAATGATGAGTTGTTCGACCCATGGGCATCCGTCTTAAACTCACGCTTCTCTTGACCGGCCTGCTCGTGCCTCTGCTGGGTGCGGGCGGGTTGCTCAACGTGGCCATCTTGGAAAACAATCTGATCGACGAGATGCGGGTTCGCGGGCTGGGCCTGCTGTCGGCGCTCTCCGTTCCCTGCTCCATCGCCTTGGCCAACCACGAGATAGAGCGCCTGGACGACTACCTGGCGCAGCTTTCGGGCAAGCGCTCGCAACATCCGGGAGAAAATGACTCCACACGTTACGATCCGCTGCGCGATCTCGCCTACCTTTGCGTGGTCAACGAGAACGGGCGTGTGCTGGCTCACACTCGCGAGACGGCTTACGGATCAGTGCGCCAAGACGATTTTACCAGGCGCGCCATCGGCTCGAGTGGGCCGTTGTTCGAGCGCATCGCGCATCCGGGAAGTGCAGAGAGACTGGCAATCTCGCTACCAATCGAATCAGGTTTACGCTGGGGCACATTGCTTGCCGAGTTCTCGCTCGAGCGCCTGCACGCGCGTACAAGCCACCTGCGCCGCCAGACCCTGGGCGTAACTTTGTTGCTGATCCTGCTGGCGCTGGGGGCGCTGTCTGTCGGGCTTTCCCGGCTCGTGGTTCGCCCCGTCAAGGCGCTCTCCCGGATGGCCGAGCGGCTGGGAGCGGGCGAATTGGATCAGCGGGTCCACGTCAAGAGCCGCGACGAGATGGGCACACTGGCCGGCGCATTCAACGCCACCGCCGCCGAGTTGGAAAGCTACACGCAAGACTTGCAAGAGAAAGTCCGAATGCGCTCGCGCGAGATCGTCGACAAGAACGAGCAACTCGAGCTTGCCAATCGCCGTCTGAACGAAGTCAACAAGCGGCTCGAGGAGGTGGCCACCACCGACGGTCTGACCGGGCTGGCCAATAAGACCCACTGGCTCGGCCGGATCGACTTCGAGTTGCTGCGTGCCAAGCGCGGCGGGCATCGCCTTTCCCTGTTGATGCTCGACGTCGATAATTTCAAGCACTACAACGACACCAACGGGCACCTGGCCGGAGACCGCCTGCTTTCCGGACTGGCGAAGATTCTTAAAGACAACCTGCGCGCCACCGACATCCCGGGTCGCTTTGGGGGCGAGGAGTTCGGGATTGCGCTGCTCGACACGGGTCTGAGAGCCGGCCTGCGGGTGGCCGAGAAGATCCGTCGCGCCGTGGAACGAGCTGATTTTCCCGACCAGGAAAAACAGCCCGGTGGCAACCTGACCGTCAGCATCGGAGTGGCAGAGTTTAAGCCCGATCAAGAGGACGCGAAAGCATTGCTAGAAAATGCCGACGGGGCTCTCTATCGCGCCAAGAACGCCGGTCGAAACAAGGTGGAGTCATGATCGGCGCAAGGCTCATGCCCACTATGCTGGCCTGCCTGCTCGTCTGCGGCATGCCGCGAGCCCATGCCGGGGACGCTGACGAGGCCCCTTCGGAAAAGCTCGTCTTCGGCATGACGCCGGTGATCGGCGTCGAGGCCACTCGCGAGCGCTTCTTTCCTCTTGCCAATCACCTGACATCCCTTCTGGGCATCAAGGTCAAGCTGGAGGTGGCCGAAAGCTACGGAGATCTGATCGACCAGGTAGCCAAGGGAGAGGTTGACTTGGTCAAGTTCTCCCCGCTGGCCTACGTAAGAGCCAAGGAACGCATTCCCGATCTCAGGCTAATCGCGGCCCATGTAGCCTACGGCTCGAAGACCTACTCGAGTTACCTGGTGACAATGCAAGACGGAACCTTCGGATCTCTGGCCGATCTGCACGGCGCGCGCATCTGTTTCGCCGATCCCGACAGCACATCGGGTTACCTCTACCCGGTCGCGTACCTGCTCGAGCACAAGATCGTTCCGGACACCACCTTTCGTTCCATCACCTTCGGCGGCAACCATCGTGCCTGCATCGCGGGCCTCATAGCGGGTCGCTTCGACGTAGCGGCCACCTTCTCGGGCGCCATCAGAGACGCCCGCCAGGCCGGCCTGCCGGTGGGAGATCTCTTCATCCTGGCCAAGACCGGACGCATCCCCTACGACGCCTACTGCCTCCGGGGCGGGCTGGATGAGAGCCTGGCCGTTAAGATCAAGTCAGTCCTGCTGAAAATAAACACCCTCTCCAGAACCGGCCGTAGGGTACTCGATCCCACTCTGGGTATAAACGGCTGGATCGAAGCCGATGATCACCTCTACGACGGCGTCAGGCAGGTGGATGCCCTGGTAACAAAATATCAGCGCAAGTAATCCTCATTTCAGATACTTCTTCATCTTGTACTTCTTGGCCAACCCGCTGCGCTCGCTGTCGGAAAGTGATTGCATGTACTTCTTCCAGCCCGGGCACCAATTCGCGTGCCAACGCCACAAGCGGCCAAGGAATGATTTGGGATTCTTGTCGTACCTGGCCCTGAAGCCGCACTTTTTACAACCAGGTTCAGCCATGTAACCCTCCTGGCATCATCCTATCCCCTGACGACTTTGGCGATCAACATGGCCCATAGAAAAAGCAGGGACGGAGGCTCCATCCATCCTAGTGTGTCCGAAAATCGGACACCCCTCGGGTTTTTCCAGGTATGACTTCGATTCTTGAATCCTTGTTTTCCGGATAGTTACAAAGATACGTCTGC
>Ga0307380_10000420_pt1 | contig 67841 bp, 73 predicted proteins | sample UN3MG_FD_202239 | JGI IMG/M metagenome (GOLD analysis project Ga0307380, IMG submission 202239) | Soil microbial communities from Risofladan, Vaasa, Finland - UN-3 | ecosystem: Environmental > Terrestrial > Soil > Coastal area > Acid sulfate soil | place: Finland: Risofladan, Vaasa | collected... | reverse complement strand
ATATCTTCTCGTTGTAAATAATTTTCAAATATTTTCTCTATTTCTTCACCATTTTTGCTGTTTTTAATTTCATTCACTAGTTCTTCTTCTTCAATCTCATAACAATTAAGAAACTCTTGAGAATCTTTGAACACTAGAAGGACTTTTTTTTTAAAAACACAGTGATATAATTCCTCATTTTTCATTTTTTCAGGTATGATCTTAATTCCATCGTCATTGACAATTATTGGATAATCCATAAACTTGGTAAGATTTTCAAGTATTTAGATGAATGCGCAATATTGTAATAATCAAACAGATTAGTTCGATTATTGGAAACTAGGATAGTTTTCCACATAGATTTTGATTATTTTTACGCTCAGTGTGAAGAGATCAGAAAACCAGAATTAAAGTCAAAGCCTGTGTGTGTATGTGTTTTTTCAGATAGAGGTGGGGATAGCGGTGCTATTGCAACTGCAAACTACAATGCACGAAAGTTTGGTGTGAAATCTGGAATTCCAATTTCTTTTGCTAAAAAAAGACTTGAAAATCAATCAGACGCTGTTTTTTTACCAGTGGATTTTGAATTCTATAAAGAATTATCTGACAAAGGGATGGAAATCATGGAAAGATACAGTGATGTTTTTGAGTATGTAGGTAAGGATGAAGCATTTTTGGATGTAACAAAAAAAGTACAGTTAGATTGGAAGAAAGCAGAAAACTTAGGAGTAGAGATAAAAAATGAAATTAAAAATAAATTAAATCTGACATGCTCTATTGGAATATCACCCAATAAACTAATTTCAAAAATTGCCTCAGATTTTCAAAAACCTGATGGCTTGACAGTTGTGTTACCAGAGGAAATTGATGAGTTTTTAGAGCCCATGAGTATTAGAGAAATTCCCGGAATTGGTAAAAAAACGGAGGAAAGGTTTTCTCAAATGAATTTTCAAACAATTAAAGAACTTAAGAAATTGGACGTATTTACACTCAATAAAGAATTTGGGAGGAAAGGTGGAACTTACATATTCAACGCAATTAGAGGAATAGACAAGGACCCAGTACAGAAGAGAGACCAAAATACTCAATACAGTAAAGTTATGACCTTAAAAAAAGATTCAATTGAATTTGAGTTTATTTTAGAAAGTTTAAAAAAATTATGTGTCCAAGTACATGAAGTCATTTTAAATGAAAAAAAAATGTTCAAATCTGTTGGAATACAATTGATACAATCAGATTTATCAAATAAAATGAAATCAAAATCTCTAAAAAATTCTACATTCAGTTTAGGCGAGTTGGAAAAAAATGTTGAGCAGTTACTAAAAGAGGCTTTGGAAGAACAAAAGATCACAATAAGAAGAGTAGGAGTAAAAGTTTCTGAACTCTCAGAAGTAAAAGATCAAAGTAGTATTACAAGTTATTTTTAGAATCACTCGAAACCTCTAACTTTTTGAGCCTTCTTGTTTCAATCAATATTACAATCAAGAGGAAAATAAATAGCCATGGTAAGAACATTATTTCCCCTGCAACAGAATGGAATTCTTCCCATTTTTCGGCATTAGTAGTTACTTTTAGAGCATACCACGATAATGCAAAAATTCTTATCATATTGACAATGATTGTTCCAATTATACCAAGGGTAAAATAAATGGATTTTCGTTTCCTTGGTATATTCATTTTTAACAAAAATGCACCCATAACAAGAGAATAGATAATTATACTATGAACTCCTGCAGAAGGCCAAAATACTTGAAGAACCATCGAGCCAAAATCACCTTTTAAGAACATGATGTTGTCTCGACCAGTTGCAATGCCAAGATCAAAAACTCCAATCAGCCAAACATTTGCCTGGACTAAATATGGGACAACATATTGAAGAGGACCTAACGTATCATATGGAAAGAAAGCATCTAAAGAAAGAATGATTGCGCTCCCACCTAAAAAAATAGGTCCTGCAGGGGCTATACGAATCCATCGTGTACCAAAAAATATGGTTAAAGAGGCCATTACAAAAATTGCCATTACTATAAAGTCCCACATCCAAGTCCAAGAATAAATTAATTGAACATTGTATAGGTCTGATGAATTTAAAATATAATCCCTAAGACCATATTCCAAACCAATAAGGTAAGTTATGATAAGAATAGCCAAAGGAATTACAGCTAACAATCGCTTTGTAGAAATTATTATTTTCAGTCCAACCATTTCAGCAATAATAAATACCAAAGCAAATAGAAATCCACCACGGCCTTGATTCCAACTAAGACTAAAGCTGTCAGGAAAAGCTATTAGTGCAAATAATATTGGACTTGAAATAATAGCCAATCCAACATAGAGGTTTTTATTTTCCACTAGGTCTAAGTTAAATTTTGACCCATAAATATCACAAGTTTCTTTTATTCAGTAATAGAGAATTTTTCAGGACAATGTAGATGTTCATAATATTGATCCGATGGCAGGTTTTTAATTAAAAATAAGGTTATCGCATAGTTATCGGATTTTAGTATGGTTTTATTACATTTTTTACAGCGAAGATTTTCCACAATAAAACTAGTAAAAAATTATACTTTACAACTGAGAAGTAATATGAAATAACGTTAAAAAAAATCAGAAATTGTTTTTTGCCTCATCAATTGTCCAATATGGGCATGAGAAATCCATTCAGATTTACTAATACTCATCTTTTTTGAGGCCAAAGTAAGAGCATGTTCAAAATTATCTGCAATGTCTGGATTTTTCTTCATCGCTGCCCGAATCCCCTCTCTTACTTGCCAAACACCCACCGGAATTGCATATTCAGGTCTTATTTCCCTTAAAATTATCACGCCTGATTGGATTTTATTTTTAGAAAGATATTCAACTACAGATAATTTTGCTGCAAAGTATGCTCCTGCAATTGCAGGAGGATGATTAATCCCTCGCGCATCTTCATGATCAGAACCAAATCCCAAAATACCATTAGAATACCATGCTTCAATCATTTCATATATCCACCTGTGAGGAAATAGGATAACGGAGAATGAATTTCCCAAATGTTCAAAATAAAAAACTTGGCATGAATCAATTAGATTATAATTTAGAATGTCATCAGTTAACGATTTAGATATAATATCATCAGTGGCAGTGATACTCCATTTTGTTGGAACCAGTTTTCTTTTTTTTCCCAACATTCCCATACTAAAACATTTTTGTATTTTAGAAACATCTATTCCCGAATTATACAAATTTACAACCGCATCATTTGCCATCAAATCTTTATCATAGAATACTTTTTCAATATTTTTGGAAGAAGTAGAATTAGAAAATTTAGCAGATTTTATCTCCCCTATGGGTCCAAAGGGAGCACTTTCGCCATCAAGGGAAATACTCGATGTAGATTTGTGGAATTCTAGATCAGAGTCTATAGGTTTTGAGGACATTGTTACTTGTTGTAAATCTTCTATGTATCTTCCCTCAGTTGAATTTACAGAAATTTTTTGAATTCCACGGACCAGGTTTAATCTAAAATTTACAATTTCTTCTAAAGATTTTCCAATCCATTTTTCAGGAGTATCAAGTAAACTTGTATCCCCATGCACTGGTGGAACCATTGGCCCGACAAAAACTTTAGGATATTGATAAGAACCTACAAAAATAGATGGAGGACTACTCCCACTGATTGAATCAGATGAAAACAAATTACCATATTTCGAAAGATTATTGTGCCATTTGGCTAGAATAGACCGGCGAATATCTTGAGAGTTTGAAGACAATAATTTTTGTGCCTAAAATTAGCCTATTAACTTGCCTAATGTCAAAAATTAATCAAAATGAAATAATGTTTAAGCGATAAAAAACCAATAAACATTATGAAAATTAAAAGGATTGTCTCATTTTTACCCAGTGCAACTGAATTAATTTATGAATTTGGTAATCAAGAATTACTGTATGGAGTAACTCATGAATGCAAATATCCTAAAGAAGCTCAAACAAAATCTCAAATAATTAATTCAGTGATAGATTCAGAGACATTATCAAGTAATGAGATAAACAACCAGATATGCCAATTACTAGACGAAGGAAAAGAAATTTTCATTTTAGATGAAAAAAAACTGCTAAAAGCTAAACCTGATCTCATAATAACGCAAAAAACATGCCAAGTTTGTGCAGCTTATGATAATCAAGTAGATAGAGCAGTTACTTTGCTCCCTCAAAAGCCTCAAGTTTATTCTATGGATCCCCACAACTTGGATGAAATTTTAACTTCAGTAACTGAAATTGGACATGTTCTTGAGAGAAGTAAAAAAGCTGAGCAAATTAGGACCAACCTTGAAAAACGAATTTCACATATACAAAAATTTGTAAAAGAAAAAAAATTAAGGATTCTTGCCGTTGAATGGGTGGAGCCTTTTTTTACAGCTGGTCATTGGATCCCAGAAATGATTGAATATGCAGGGGGGATCAACCTGATCAGTAAAAAAGGAGAGCGTTCAAGAATAATGAAATTCGATGAGATATCAAATTCAGATCCGGAGATCATTATCTTTATGCCGTGTGGCTTTAGCGGCAAAAGAACCATTGAAGAATATAATAAAATACTAAAACCCCATCAAGAGTGGAATCGATTGGAAGCAGTTAAAAATAAAAAAATATTTGCAGTAGATGCAAATTCCTTTTTTAGCAAGCCAAGTATCAGAACAATAACAGGATTAGAAATACTAGCAAAAATAATTCAACCTGAACATTTTGAAAATCTTAATGTTCCAAAAAATTCCTATTTCAATATTCTTGAGCCTAAAGAGACTTGAGTTTACACTCGACTTTTAACGATTTTACAGTAGTATAGTAGGTAAATGCCAACAATCCAATGGCAGCTATCCTAATTGGAATCTCATAGTTTGTAAGAAATGCCATAGATGTGGCACCCACGCTTCCAAAAGTAGAAATAATTGCAAACCCTATAGGGCCACAACTACATGCTCCAGCAGCAGCTCCAATAAACGAACCAAAGACACTTCCCCCCATTTTACCTTTAGAGTTTTTTAAGATATTAATTCGATAAATATTCATTGGAAGAACTATGGCAGATAATCCAGATAAAATAACAATTAGTGAAAATCCAAATTCTGTTCCTTGGGGAATATGTGCAGCAAGATAAGGCGTGATGAAAATAAACTCAGATAAAATAAGCAAACCAATTAACATGGAAATAAAAATACCGATTGCTAATAAAGAATATTTGAAATTAGAAAAAACAAGTTTTAATATTTTGACCAAATCAGATCATATTGTCCATTATTTTTTTAAATGTGCTATAGGGTTGTCCCCCTTGAAATTGTTCTTGCTGATCATCAGGTCCAACTATAATAAATGTTGGAGTAGCCCTTGCATTATGTTTTTTGGCTTCACTTAAATTGTATTGAACTCTTTTTGTATATTTACCTGAATCAAGGCAGCTATCAAACAAATCCATATCAAGACCTAAGCTAAATGCAAAATTCTTTAAACTTTCAGAATTAGCCCAACCATTATCAATTTTAGATTCCTGAGAATTGTACAATTTATCGTGATAGTCCCAATATTTTCCCTGGTCTTCTGCACAATATGCAGCCTGTGCAGCGATTGAGGAATCTCGTCCCAAGATAGCTAAATCGACAAAGACAAGATTAGCTTTTCCTGTAGATATGTAATTTTCATAAATTGCAGGTTTGTGAGTATGAAACCAATTATAACATGCATGACATTGAAAATCACCAAACTCTACAATGGTTATAGGAGCATTAGGATCACCTAAAATCGGAGATCCCATCGCCGTAGAAACATCTCCATGAGTTCGTCCCATATCCAAATTAACAGTTTCAATAGATGCTGAAGAGGAATATGTTGCAATTAGCCCAATTACGACAATTGCCACAATTACACCAATAATTACACCCTTCTTATTCATGGATTTAATCCCCAAAATTTGTTTAAAAAACTTATTCCAAATTGTTGTGTGGTTTTCGCCTAAACAGGTTCACAAATTTTGCAATTACAGTATCTACGGGACACACTTCACATACAACACTTGAATAATGAGATCTCAAATGATTTTCAAATTTTTCTCTAGTCTCAAAGACCAAATCACATTTGCCACAATAAACCTTGATGACTTTATTTTTAATTAATTTGTCCAATATTGTATTTTGTAATCAGTCCTTATAAAGATCCTGTTGAAATTTAGTAAACGGAGAAAATAGATAAACCCCATTCAGGTTGTTTTTCCCTTATTTTTTAACTTGAAAATTAAAATAAATTAATTTTGGATTTAGGGAGTTTTGGTATTAATGAAAAAAATCAAAACAGATTTCATTAATTTAAAATATATATTTAAAAATAATATTAAGGAAATATCGGCTTATCGAAAATTAATCCCATTTTTTTTATTCGATCATGTTCTATATTCAGATTAAAGATCAATTCTCAAATGATATTTAAAATATTTACAGATAATGAATTTTCACGTGCGCATTGTGTTCTACTTCAAAACGAGTGACAAATCCACAGTGAGGACATGAAAACATCTGTGGTTGTGGAATAGAATCACGTTCTATTTTCTTACCAGAAATTGATCTAATACTAACAACCTGCTTGGTAGAAATTACGGCAAAATTACTTCCCTCACCTATTGAATCCAGAAATTCTTTGATCGAGGTGATTACTTCATCAGTATCGATAGTATCATTATCCTCAATCGCAGATAAGATAAATTCATTAGTTTTTAAGGTTGGAATGGCTTCCACTTGGTCAGAGACATAAACTAGCAATTCATTTTTTATCGATTCTACATCTCTGCAATCAATTGTGAGCATAAAGCCTTTAGCAGATGAACTGTATTTTAGTCTACCAGAATAGGAAAATGGTTATTATTAATTGGCGTCTTTTCATTTTTCAGACATGAAAGACTCTGAAACTTATGGAATTGAAAAGGGGTATGGGCAAGAAGTCATCGCATGGCTTAACGAGCAATCCACCGACAAAAAATTTGAAGCACGATTGTATGGTTATTCTGTGATTACTCAAAACTTTGGGGATTTTGAATTGTTTTCATGGATGGGGGATGTAAAAACTGCCCGAAAATTAATAATCAAAGCAAGCAAACGATTTAAAATTAAAATAATTGAAGGAGGATACAAACCAACAGAGCGAATTTATCAAATTAAAAAATTTGATTTTGCAAAAGTTCGAAAAGGAGATAGAACTATTGGGCAATTAGAATTTGAAATATCTAGATTTGGAAACCATCAATGGAAAATAAAAAATGAAGAAAGGCATTAATTATCATGATCAAAATTTCCAAATAGAAAAAAATGAAAATAGGAGTAATTGGAACAGGAATGTTGGGAAATGCGACAGGTATTCGTTTGCTTCAGTCAGGTAATCAATTAACGGTATTTAACAGAACAAGAGAAAAAACAAAAGAATTAGAAAAAAATGGAGCACATGTTGTCTCCAGTCCAAAAGAAGTTGGAGAAAATTCCGAGATAGTAATAATTGTCGTAAAAGATGCAAATGCAGTAAATCAAGTTTCATTTGAAAAAAATGGAATAGTCTATGGAAACCATAAAGATCTTATTGTTTGTGATATGAGTACCATTAATCCAATAAATTCCAAAAATAATGCCAAGAAGTTTTTAGATTACAATATATCAATGCTTGATACACCAGTGATGGGAGGTCCAAATGTGGCAATAACTGGAGAATTAGTAATGATGGCATCAGGTAACAGAAATACATTTGATAAATGCCAAAAACTCCTAGACACTATTGCCAACAAGGTGTTCTATCTAGGAGAAAGCGGAACTGCTCATTCTGTAAAATTAGTAATGAATTTACAAATTACAATGTTAGCACTTGCAATTTCTGAAGGGATTACACTAGCAAGAGGCATGAATGTAAATCCTGAAACTTTTCTGGAAATATTAAACTCAACTTATTTTAAAACCGGAATGAGTGAAAATAAAGCAAAAAAGATGATACAAGATAATTTTGAGGCAACTTTTACACTTGAAAATCTAAAAAAAGATATCAATACAATTTCAGAGGTCTCCAAATCATTGGGACTAGAATTACCAATGATGGAAAGAGCTGAAGAAGTGTATGAAAATGCCGCAAAAGCAGGATTTGGGACTCTGGATTATACTGGGATTTTAGCATATATTAAAAAAATAAACAAAATGAATTAATCTCATTAAAGGAGTTTTATGACTAAAATTCACCACAAATTCTATAAGTTACAACAATAAAATTCCATTATGAGATTAAAAGATAAAGTATCAATTGTAACTGGGGCATCAAGTGATATCGGAAAAGAAATAGCAAAACGTTTTGCCGAGGAAGGTTCCAATGTGATTTTGATAGCACGTGATTTTGAAAAATTAGAATCAGCAAGAAAAGAGATTGGAAATGAGGGCTTGACTGCTTCCATGTCATGTGATTTAACAAATGAATCCCAAGTAGTTCAGACAGTGAACCAGATAATTGATAATTATGGAAAGATAGACATTCTTGTAAATAATGCAGGGGCAATTAATGATCCTGTTCATTTTCACGAGATGGAGGATTCAGAAATTAAGAAACTAATTGACATTAACCTTTTTGGGAATTTTCACATTACAAAAATAGTTCTAGCAAAGATGTCAGATGTTAAAAGTGGAGTTATTGTGAACATTGGCTCAATATCAGGTGAAAGGGCAATACCTAGAGTACATCTAGCGGCATATTCTGCCACTAAAGCCGCATTATCGATGTTTACAAAAGCAATTGCAGTAGAATACGCCCGAAAAAATATCAGATGCAATAGCATTAACCCAGGAATAATAAATTCAGGGATGATTAAACCATATCTTGATGATCCTCAAGCAAGAAAGGTGATTGAAGAGAGAATTCCACTGGTAAGAATTGGAGAACCTCGTGATGTTGCAAACGCAGTTTTGTTCCTCGCATCAGACGAAGCAAGTTGGATTACGGGAACAATTCTAAATGTAGATGGCGGAAAGACTGCATCAGAAGGATAATACTTTTTGAAGTAAAGATTTTGCCAATAGTTGTACCACGTGTATTGATTCTGGAATAGAACCTTGGAAAATCATTTCATCTAACAGATGTGTTAAATCATTGGATGTATAATATTTCTTTCTCACAAAAACATCTGAGGAAGGATGTAAAGTATATAAAAAAATAAACATCCAGGTTTTGACAATTTTTTATTTTGGAGTTATATGAATCAGGAAAATGTTTTTGGATAGAATATTCAATTCCGTCAGAATCATGACAAGTTAACCCAATTATTAAAATTTTTAATAACTTGAAGATCTTTTTGATATCAACAATATCATACAAAAAAATTATCAATCCAGAAATTAGTACATATATGATATCAGGTCTTTTTAGGCGCTCATGCAATTGAAGAATGGTTTCAGTAGTAACATCGCCATTTATTTTGATATTTCCAAAGACGAATCCATCGATCACAAAACTTTATCGCATTACAATGCCAGTTAAAATAGATTTTTTGATTTTTGTCGAAAGCACTCAGCTATTGCCAATCAACCTAGACCTTTTTTAAGATGCAGAGGTCTCATTTTTTTTTCTTCCAAGAAAAGCCTTATAGCTAAAGATCGTAATACCAATGATAATTGCCGTAACTCCACACCATATGGCAAAGGAAACAATGTGTGAATACTCCAATAATATTATGGCAATGAAGTAAACATCTAAAGTTTCGGTTTTCCAAATACCCTTTAAGGAAATAGCCTGACAGGATATCATAGATAAAGATCGATTCTTTTTTGAAACATCTAAATAGATTTGAAACGAAGGGGTTTTGTGCCTGAAATAATATGTGAAGATTGTGGAAAACGTCTTTTCCATGAAAATGAAGTTACTTTAAAGATCGAAGATGAAATCCATAAGAAATTCTGCAGAAAAAAAGAAGGGGAGACACAAAGCTACATGCATCGAGATTTGTCCCATATGACCACATTTGACTCTGAAAGAGAATATGACATTAATGGTAGCCCAATTTTAAAAAAATAGAATTTTACTAAATACAAAATACCTCAAAATTATATCCTAGGATAAAAAAGAAGTTGGATATGAATAAAGAATTCCATTACGATATCGTTGTAGTGGGTGCAGGTCCTGCAGGATCTTCAGCGGCATTTCAAGCTTCTAAAAACGGTGCCAAGGTTGCCCTGCTAGAAAAAGAAGAATCTGTTGCCGAAACCGTAAGGACCAGCGGCGTAACATGGATACAAAATATAAAAGAATTTGGAATTCCGGATGATTGTTTTAACCCTATCAAAAATTATTCATTTTGTTCTCCAAATAACGAAGTAACCATAAGTGATTCAATACCTCAAGCTGCAGTTTTAGATGTAAGGAAAACCTATCGATGGTTGGCTCAACAAGCTAAAGAAAAAGGAGCAGATATTTTCATTAAAACTATTGTTAAAGATGTTATTAAAAATAAAAATGGAGATATTATTGGAGTTATTGCAAATAGTGCAGAAGAAGAGATGTCATTTTTTGGTAAGATAGTAATCGATGCTAGTGGATTTGGATCAGTTGTCGGTAAGTCAATGGGTCTAGTTACCCAATGGGAAAGATTTGGTGCAGGAGCTGAATATGAAGTCAAGGCGGAAAATGTTGATCCTGAAACATGGTGGTTAATGGTTGGGCAAAAATATTCACCTGCAGGATATGCATGGATTTTTCCAGTAAGTAAGGATACAGTTAGAATAGGAGTAGGAGTGGGAAAACCTGAATCATCAATTGACCCCACCGAGAGATTAAAGGAATTGATGGAATCAAAACAAGGTCCAATCAAAAAATTAGGCAAAATCACACCCATTGAATTTCATTACGGTCTAATTCCAAATGATGGCTTGTCTCGAAAGACTGTTTACAATAATTTGATCATGGTAGGTGATTCTGCAGGACAGGCAAATCCCTTGGTGCTAGAAGGAATAAGATATGCCATAAAATTCGGTAGAGTTGCAGGAAAGGTATCTGCTGAGGCTTTAAAATCAGGAAAAACAGATGAAATGGCATTAATGCCATATGAAGAGAATTGGAGAAAAGAAATTGAATCTAAAATAAAATCGGCTGGAAAAGTGCAAGATAGATGGATGGGTCTTTCAGATGAGCAGTGGGATAAAGAATTAGACATAATCAAGGAATTAAAGCCAGACGAATTTTTGGATTTTATAAAGGCAGATTTTGGGTTATCAAATATGTTAAAGCTAGCAACTCGTCATCCAAAACTGGCAGTAAGACAACTTTTTGGATTGGTAAAGGGTCTTGGAAAATAGGTATAGATTCACTTAATTTTTAAAAAGTATCAATTAGAATACCAAATTATTCTTAATCGTAATGGATCATCATCATAAATTTGAATCTGTGTAGGTTGAGGGATTAAGCAAAAATCACACTGTTTGGATTCTTAATGGTTTTTTCAGAAATAAAATCCGATTGATTCAGGGAAAGTAGGCATTCACTATGAAATTGTTCTTCTGTTTTATTTCTACAAGATTTGCACATCATACTAATTACTTTTTTGCACTCTGCACATTGTGCGTAATCAATCAAAGATCCTCCACAATGTCTACATGATTCATCAGGCAATTTCTTTTCAATAAAACGTTAAAAAATTTGGAATATAAGGGAAACGTATAACTCGTTCATCCAAAATGCCGAAGATTATAATGGAAAAGAAGTTAATTCAAAACAATGGACATTGTTCGAAAAACCTTTGATGAATGGGCTCAAAACGGCAGAGCAGAATTAATGGAGAAAGAGCATGGCAAGAATGTATCAAAATTTTTAGATAAAGTAAGTTTCAAAAAACCATTCTCATTTTTAGATGTTGGATGTGGGAATGGATGGGTTGTTCAAAAAATTGCAAAAAATCCAAATTGTACAAAGGTATTAGGAATTGACAAAAGTAAAAAAATGATAATTCAAGCTAAAAAATTTAAAAAACAATCCAATGAAGAATATATTCACATAGATGTTGAATCTTTAAAATACCCAAGCAAATTTGATTTTATTTTTTCTATGGAGTCTCTTTATTATGTAAACTCTATAGAGGCGGCATTAAAAAAAATATTTAAATTGTTAAAGCCAGGAGGTCAGTTTTTTTGTGGGACCGATTTTTACACGGATAACAAGGCCACTGCAAAATGGTCTAAAATGATGAATATGAAAATGCATATGCATTCAAAAAAAGAGTGGAGAGAATTTTTTATAGATGCCGGATTTGAAACAAAAACAAAACAGATTAAGGATTTAAAAAACAAGAAAAAATGGAAGCGTGAATTTGGAACGTTGTTTATTATCGGAAAAAAACCAAAATAGAAATCTTCAAATTCAATTGAGAAAAACTGAGTGTGTGTGAGCTGGAGCACGATACGCTGCTACGGCAGAGGAAACTCCTCCCTCCATATAGGAAATGTGATTTGGAGATAAATAATCAGAGATGATTGGCAACGGAGCAGAAAATAATCCAACCTGGCGCACTATGATGGCAAAACCTGAGGTTTCCAGAGAAGGAATGAAAGAGACGACCCACATGGAGCAAAGCCAAACAGAACTCTAGGATCCTATACCAAGTTCAGGTAGGCTGCAAAGCGAAATATCGTGAAAACAGAAGGAGGGTTACTCCCAGCACACACAATTAATTTCCGAATTTTATTAAAATTTTGTAAATTATCTCATTGAACTTGCTTGTTCTTTGCAAAGATCTGCATTGCATCTACATGTTGCATCACACAAACAAGATCCTTGCATTTCACAATCACATTCTGATCCCATCTCAGCTGAGGCAGCACACCCACATGCAGCCTCTTCAACACTTGGTGTTGATGATGGAGGGGCTTGTTGAGTTGTTTCTTGCTCATATACATTTCTGGTCTGTTCATAACCAGTATCATCTTTTAATTGAGCTTCACCTCTGTTGGTTTGATAACCACCTGCTGAGGAACTAGTTTGATATCCAGTTAGTCGACTTGGATCTATTCCGGTCTGAGCTGTTTCTTGATTCTTCAGAGATCTGTTACTAAATATGAAAAATCCAATTCCACCAATGGCTGCCATTCCTGCCATGCCATAAACAATAAGAATTGGAAATTCCCCAGTAGAGGTCGTAGCAAAACCTTCAGGAGCGGTGGCAGTAATCCCGGCAATTTCTACTCCATCTAAATTATCCAGTGCACCAAATCCAATTGCAGAAATATTTGCTGCATCAGCAGATTGGACACTTCTAATTACATAAATTTTATCAGCATTGACTTCTGTTTCAAAAACTCTTTCAACTTGTCTTCCCTCCCTAAGACTGCTCTCACCCATTGTCCAGTGAGATATAACAAATCCAGATATGGACTCATCTAAACCAAAGGTACCTGCATCTACGTTGATTCCTGTTGGATCAAATAAAAAGTGCCAATTAGTCATTGGTTGCTCTAAGATATATTCAGCATCTATTAGATTTTTTGATAGAATTTCTTCAGATTCATTTCCTTTCAATATATCATACACTAAAGGTTCCTTATCTATTAGAGCAGAAATTGGATGGTTTATTCCAACACCATCTATTTTAATTTCATCAGTAACGGTCAATCCTCTCCATCCCAAGTCCACTAGAGTTTTAGTTTGATCTTTAGAAATTACATAATCAGTTATAGTTCCCTCCAAAATCACTTTGTAGTCTACGGAAGTATTTAGATTTCTTCCTTTAAGATGGATGTCATAAGTTACATCAAGATCTGACACTCTAGCTTGGCTGCCAACACTTGAAATTTGTGAATTTAGTTTACTAATTAATTCCTGAACACCAGGGTTTGAATCATCAGCAGTTCCAGCTAAAGTCCACTCTTTTAGATGTAATTCATCAAATAGTTTTCCGCCATCAGGGTATTCAATAAATATAGTTTTTTGATAATTTACTTTAAAGAATGAAATTTCGCTATTTGGATTTACTCGAGCATCCAATTGAGCCGCAAAGACAGGAGAAATAGTACCGATTACAAGAATACCTACAAGTAAAACCGTTAATAGAACAGCCTTATACACAGGTGAAATTCCCAGATCATACGTAATAAACTTATCCTAAAAATCTGATCGAGATATTTTGAAAAAGTAATATGTAGTATTGTTAACAGTACTAACGTTTTAGGAGAAAAATGAACATTACAATATTAGCCGGTGGGACAGGATCTGTGAAACTAGTCAGAGGAGTAGTTTCTCAAGAGGACAACGTTAACGTAATTTCAAACGTGGGGGATAATTATTGGTTATATGGCCTCTATGTATGCCCAGATATTGATACAATAATTTACGGTCTTGCAGACTTGCTTGATCAAGAAAGAGGTTGGGGAATGAAAAAAGACACATTTAACTTTTTGAGACAGATGGAAGTTTTTGGGGAAGAAACATGGTTCAGAGTTGGAGACAGAGATGCTGCCACTCATCTAATTAGAACAAATATGCTAAAAAATGGAAAAAATCTGAGTGATATTACAAAGTGGATGTGTGAAAAATTTGCAGTCAGCGCAAATATCATTCCAGTTACAGATAACAGCGTAGAAACTAGGATCACCACTGACAAAGGAGAATTACATATTCAAGAATATTGGGTTAAACATCGAGGAAGAGATAAAGTTGAAGGAATTCAATACATTGGCGCTGAAAAGGCAAGACCCAATCCCGAGGCAGTAAATGCAATTCACGATGCAGATATGGTAATTCTCGCACCAGGAAATCCATTAACATCTATTGGACCGATGCTTCAAATCAAAGGAATTAGAAAAGAGCTTTCAAAAATAAAGAGAAAGGTAGTAGCCGTTAGTCCATTGATTGGAGATGAATCAATTACAGGGCCGGCTGCAAAATACATGGTGGCAGCAGGGATTGAGCCTAATGCATATGGATTAGCAAAAATGTATTCTGACGTTTGCTCAAATATTGTTGTGGATACAAAAGACAAAGCATTGGTGCAAAAAATTCAAGATTTAGACATGAAGGCATATGAGACAAAAATAACTATGAAAACCAAAATTGCCGAGGATGCATTAGCTAATTTTATTTTAAAACAGATTCACGTGTAGTTTGAAAACCGCAGCAATAGTTCCAGTAAAAACATTTTCAAATGCAAAGACAAGATTAGGATTATCACCCATACAAAAAGAAAAAATTTGCGAGATAATGTTGGAAGAAATTTTGCAAACATTATCCATATCCCCCCAAATAGATAAAATCGTAATTATTACTAAAGATAAAAAAGCATTGGACATTAGCAAAAAATTTGACATAATCCAAATTATAGATAATAATGAAACAGGTGTGAATGATGCAGTTGCACTTGCAGATGATTATCTTTTAAAAAATGATTTTGATACTTCAATAGTATTTCCTCAAGACATACCATACATCAAAACACAGGATATTGAATTCCTTTTAAAATTTAAGGGTAATTCAAATTTTGCCATTATTGTTCCATCAAGAAGATTTGATGGAACCAATGCGCTAGTTCGAAATCCGGTTAATTTGATGAAAACACATTATGATGAAGACAGTTATAAAATTCACATGAGTGCTGCTAAAGAAAAAACTCGAGATGTATCAATGGTTTTTATAAAAAGGATAATGTGGGATGTGGATAATATGGAAGATTTAAAATTCCTGTTATCTCAAAACGAGAAACCAGAAGTTTCAAAAAAGATTCAGAGTGTGTTGGAATGGAGTTGACCTGTTTTTACGACAATTTTTGAAAGATGATTTAACATCCCCTAGATCAAAAAATACTTATATACTATAAAACAGCAATGGTTAAATATCACAGTTAAAAGTTGTAGGATTCATAAAAATGGTTGAAAAGAGAAATCAAAAAGAAAAATGTCCAAGATGCGGGAAAGGCACACTGGTTACTGATGCCAGTACAGGTGAGAATTTCTGTGGAAAATGTGGCTTTGTTATTACTGAAAAAGTAGACGAATCAGGACCCGAATGGAGATCCTTTTCAAATGAAGGTGGTAATAAGAGTCGGGCGGGAGTTCCTACATCCTTAGCAATGCACGATATGGGATTGGCCACAATCATTAATCCTCAGAATAGAGATGCCACAGGAAAGCCCCTTACTGCAGCAATGAAAAGTACAATTGAAAGGTTAAGAACGTGGGATAGTCGAAGTCAGGTTCATGAACCAGTAGATAGGAATTTCAGACAAGCATTTAGTGAATTGGACAGGCTTAAGGACAAACTAGCATTGGGGGATCCAGTAATTGAAAAAGCAGCTTACATTTACCGTAAAGCTTTAGAAAAAGGTCTAGTTAGAGGTCGATCCATTTCAGCATTAATTGCATCTGCTCTTTATGCAGCTTGTAGGGATACTCAAACACCTAGGACATTAAAAGACATTGGGCAATCAAGTAATATCAAACGAAAAGATATTGCAAGATGTTATCGTTTACTTTTAAGAGAGCTTGAATTAAAAATGCCAGTAGTTGATCCTGTAAAATGTATTTCAAGAATTGCAAGTAAAGCTGGATTGTCTGAAAAAACAAAAAGAAAAGCAGTTAAAATTTTGCAAACAGCAGAGGAATTAAAAATTTCATCAGGCAAAGATCCAATGGGATTAGCAGCTGCTGCATTATATGTTGCATGTATAACTAATGGGGAAAATAAAACACAGCGAGATGTTGCTGAAGCTGCAGGAGTAACTGAGGTTACAATTAGAAATAGATACAAAGGGCTAAAAATTGCGCTAAACATCTAACACTTGTTCTTTTTTAGAATTAAAGTAATTAATTATCAATATACTAATTGATAATACTCCTGAAATTAAAAATATTATTTCCATTGTATTGATTAGGGGATGAGAAAAGGAATCCTCAATAGAAATCAAATTTATCTGAGAAATAAAATTCACATATGAAAAAATAAAATAATTTGTAGCCCAATGAACAAGAATGGCAGAGATTATTCCAAATCTAAAATACAGCCAACCTAAAATTATTCCACTTGCAGTGGCTTGTGCAAATTTTCCCATACTCCATGGTTCACCTGAAATAATATGTGCAAGTCCAAAAAATACAGCCACAATTACTATCAAAATTAAAGCCCGTCGTGATTCATAAATATGTAGATTGTTTGGAGACCACAAGGCTTTGAAAAAATGTTTAACGGAAGTTTTGTGAGAATAAAAAGCAAATAATGGAAGTCCGATTAAAAAAACCCTAAAACCAATTTCTTCGGCAATAGGGGCCAAGCTAATGTTAAAAAACTGAATAAGATCATTTTCAACTGTAGGGGGGATTGTAGTGATTCCAAAGCCTTCTTGAATAAAATTAATAATTGCAGATACCAGTATCAAAATAGAAAACCATTTTGTGATACCAACCAAGTAATTTGTTTGAGTTTTTAATTTGCCATGTGATAAAAATGAAGATAAGTTTTTTAGAAATCCCTCTTTGGGGCCCAACATTGCAATTGTGAAAAAAATGATATACATACACCACAAAACAATGAAAGCATCGCCAATTGAAAATAGTTCAATGTGGTTTAAGGGAAATTTGAAATTAATGTCATCACCTAACTCACTGTTAAACATTACAAAAGCTCCGAGTGGAAATGAAAGAAACATCATGCCAAAAATCACAGATAGTAGAGCAGAGTGAGGAATTCCAATACCTTGGAGAATTCTATTAGAGTTTTGCAATTCTGATCTAATGGAGTTCTATGCTTGACTCTGGAAATCCCAAATGGATCAGAGTTTCTTTAATAGTGTCTCGATGATCACCTTGCAAAAAGATGTAACCTTCTTTTGCGGTTCCACCACAAGCATATTTGTTCTTTAATTCTTTGGCAACACTTTCTAGATTATTTAATTTTGGATCTAGTCCTTCAATCATTGTTCCTTTCTTTTTAAAACGTCTAGTTTCTAATCGAATGATGATTTTTGTACTATCCTTTGCAAGCTCACCACAAGCACAAAGATCTTCAGGAAGGCCACATGTTTTACAGATTACCGCCATTCGTTCGAAAAACATTCCCTCTTGGCCCTATTAAGCCTTCTTAGATGAAAAAAAATTTGAAGCAATAATTGGATTTTTAAAATAGAATGATTATTGGAAATTATGTCAGATGATTTTACTAAAAAAGCCGTGGAAATGTTACTTCAGGGAGCAACAATGTTACGAGAACCCTGTCCTTATTGTTCCGGAGTTAGAATAATGAAAGAAGGTAAGGCTTTTTGTGTAAGTTGTGGAAGAGAACCTGAGAAAAGAAACGTTCCACAGCAAGACAACAAGATGCAAAAATCAAGCCTAATTAACACCCTAGAAAAAAAACTCGAGGTATTATCCAAAGAACTAGAACAAGAGTCGGACCATGAAAAACAGCAAACCATACTAAAATCTATCAATTCTCTAATTGAGGCAATAAATAAAGTAAAATAAAAAATTCTTAAAGGAAAGTATAATTGTAACTTTATTTGACGATGAAAAGTTGAATTATTTTTTGTAAACTGAATTACACATTGAACAAACTAAACCATCATATCCTTCAGATATAGGAATTTTTAATCCATCTTTGGCACAATTTGGACATTCAACATAATTGCTCATTTTCTTTACTAGAAATGTTCTCTAAGTACAGAATTGATAACTTGTGAATAACTAATAGAGCATTGGTTTTTTCTAATTAACTTGGATTGATGAATTCTAAGTATTTTATCAACATCATCATCAATCATCAAACAGATTCGCTTGTTCATAAAAAAATGTTAAATTTTTTGAATTTAACACTTATCATCAAGTCTCAAATTTGGGAAATTGAATTTGAAATAAAGTTCAACGGATTGAACAAACAAAAAATCACATAGTTAGATGGATACAAATTTGATTTTTTACAGTTTAAAATTATTATTTGTTTATTAAAAAAACTTTAACACCATATACCATTAGAACTAAAACAAATTGTTAGATAATTTGGAAATTTGTAAGGACTGTCCAATTCTCTGCTTCTAAAATCTACCAATTTTTTGGGAGAAACAAGATTGGTAAAATATTGAAACGTACGAGAGAAAGATTTTATAAACAAAAGAATAGACCAATTATCATGATGGACATGACAATTACTATGATAGCTCAAAAGATTGGAATTAGTCCAGAAATGGCAAAAATGGCAATACCATTAATTTCAAAATTTGCCCTACAAAAATCAACTCCGGACCAAGCCTCAGGACTGTTATCTGCATTACCCACAGACATAACAGGAATGTTCTCAGATGATGAGAAAAAAGACTTTACAACAACTCAGCAGAATTTAACTGAGGATGAAATGATCAATACGCTTGATAGTAAATGTGGAATTAATGACAAGGCAAAATCAAAACAGGTAGTAACGGAGGTTATGAAAGCTCTTCAATCAAATTCAGGTCAGCAGAAAGGTGATTTGTTTGGAAGTATGTTGGGAAAAGTAGGTAAAAGTGATTTTAATCCATTTGGCTAGAAATAAAATTTGATTTTTTAAATTAATTTTATGTCTCAAAATCTAAAAAAACCGTATTCTAGGCTCCTCACCATATAATCTTGAAGATTACATCTAAACTTTAGAAGAATATGACAAATTTTCTAGGATAATTATTAGATTAAAGAATGCAAACACAATAAAGTATTTATGTCAAAATCATTGTTTTGAGAAATAGCCATGAGCAGTAAAAATAAGAAATCAGCACCGCTTCCAGCATCAAGCGGAGGTTTAATGAGATTCTTTGAAGATGAGACTAAAGGATTCAAAATCGATCCAAGAATTGTAGTTAGTATACCAATTAGTCTAATTGTGGTTTCATGGGCAATCGAATTATTCCTAACCCCGTGATCAAATAATGGAAAAATCAGTAGACGACGTATCTAATATCCATAACAGGTTTTCTCTCACCCTAATCAATCCATCCTCACAGTATTTTTCACTAGTGGTGTCTTTACTTGTTGCAACTGCAATTACGGCCATAACTCACCTTGTATATCTTGGAACAGATGAGTGGTGGTTTAGAATACCTGCAGTAGTTGTAACCTTAGCTGGTGTCCAATTAATCGATTCACATTTTACTAAAAGAAAAGAATATTCAAAAGCACTTCATGCATCTCTTTTTGGAAATTTAATTTGGCTTTTAACATTAACAATGGGAATTGCGGCAAGTATTGTTTTGTCTAAAGAGTTATCATTATTTTTTATTACATTTGGAATGTTTCTTTTTGCAAGCTTTCGGATAGGGATTTTTACGACCACATTAGGTGCCGATATCAAAAAAGGATGGGCCATATGTTTTGTCCAGCCACTTTCAATGTTTTTGGCACTAGTTCCAATTGAGAGATGGATTCCAATGTTAACTGATCCAATGACTCTAATTTACGGAATTTCATTTTTGATAATTGCAAGTGTTTGGTCGGTTGTAACAGATAGAGCAGGAAGACCAGGAATGGAGAGTACTCATAAAACCATTCAAGCATATCTTGCATCACAAAAAAATGATTTCTCCGAAGCTGAAGAAATAATGGAACATCGTTCAAGTAAAACTAAAGTATCAACAATCCAAATTCGACTACACTCACCTACACGTAAGACGGATTTTAGGATGGTTTTGCCTGAAATTCATCCAGGCCCCTATCATCCTGTAGGAGGAAGTAATATTCCATACCTGATTTACAAAAATCTTGATTCCGCTGCCATGGTACTACATAGCATATCAGACCATTCCTTAAACTTGCCATCAACAAACCAAGTTGAAAATTATTTAAAAAATCTAGATAATTGTATTACCAAGGAGGAGGGATTAACATGCACAGAACCCATAACTGTTCAAATCAACAAAGCAAGAGTTACCGGACTATTATTTGGAAATAACCCATTGTTGTTTCTGTCACTATCGCCACATGGGATGGAAGATATTCCAAACTATGTGAAAAAAGAAATTGAGCAATATGGAAAAAATCGAAATTATTCAAAACCATTGATTGTCGATACTCATAATGCAATGGGAAAAGAAATTTCAAAAGAAGATGGCGAAAACATGTTAAAGGCTGCCAAATCATGTCTGGATACATTAATCGGAAAAGAGAATTATCCCATAGAATTTGGATATGCCAACTCTGATGACATGGATGTATGGGCTGAAGATTTAGGAATGGGTGGTTTGGGAGTTATGTGTCTTAAGATTAAAGACAAAAAATACTTTCTTGGATGGGCAGATGCAAATAATATGGAAAACGGAGTCAGAGAAAAAATAGTTCAGAATTTTGCAGAAAAAAATTACAATCTTTTAGAAATATGTACTTCTGATACTCATTTTGCTAGAGTCAAAGCCAGAAATAAAAATGGGTATTATCATTTAGGTCTGATAACAGGAGCTGACAAGTTATCAGGATGGTTATTGGAAATTGCAAAAAATGCAGAAAGTGTAATGAGCACTGCAAAATATGAAATTTTGGAGAATCAGACCGAAGTAAAAATAATGGGTCAGGGAATTTATGAAGATTATTCCAAGGCATTAGATAATTCCTTAAAAATAACCAAAGTATTCATGATTGGCTGCACTTGTCTATTTTTGACTAGCTTGTTTCTATAGTATTCATATTTTCCAGATTTCCGTAAAAATCATCCACAAAAGAGGCAAATTGAAAAATTGGGACTATAGGGACCCTATCTATAAAATTAATCCTATCTTGGTACAAGGTAACTATTACGGGAACCGCCATTGAGCCTGGTGTTTTTGAAATATAATGTGTAGTTCTTTTAATTTGTTTTTTTACAGCCTCAGATAATGCTGATTCACTATATCTTTTCCAATGTTTACAATCAATTAGCATTGCAACTCCCAGTCTAATTCCAATAACGTCGATTTCCATTCGTGGTTTTGTAAGTATGAGATTTTTTATTATAGCAAAATTTTTTTCAGCCAAGATTTCCGCAGTAAGACCTTCAAAATCTCTCCAGTCTAAAGCAATAGCAATTTCATCTAGAGGAAGTCCATTCTCCAATAACATCGTTGCAGTTTTTAATTTATCGCCAGATTCAAAATAATATTTGCCTTCTAGTTTTGTTCCAATTCCAATTTTAAAAAACTCCTCAAGAATTTTTTTTGATTCTTCTTCATTATTTTTAGTAATTACAGAAAAATCTTGAACCGAAATCCCGCCAGATATAATTCCAGACAATACATTAAGCATGTTTCTAGTAAATTTCAACTGAATTTTCATGAGTGACTATGATGATATAGGTTTTAAGAGTAAATAACTCCAGGTCATTATGAAACAAGTTTTATTAAGACCATTCCAATTTATGAATATGAAATTATTGCTAGTGATAACTCTAGCTTTTGTATGTACAATTTTGAGTATCGAGAACATTTATGCAGAAAAAAGCACCTATTTTGATTCAGTGAAATTTATCCAGTATTTAGATGAGAACACAGCATTAGAAGAGGTAAGAAATGGGAACTTGGATTTGTATTATTATAGAATTCCCTCAGATAGATTAGAGAATTCAAAAGCAAGAGAAGGACTGAATGTTTTTGATGCAACAAGTGGATCGTATAGTATATTGGTAAACCCTGCAGATACGGAAAAATTTAATCCATTTTCCATACAAGAAATCAGATTTGCGTTAAATTATCTCGTAGATAGAAAATTAATCGTAAATGAACTGATGTCAGGATATGGAGCGCCAATGATCTCACAATATGGACCATTTGATCCTGGATATCTCACAGTAATTGAGCAACTAGAGAAATTTAATTTCAGATATAATCCAACTTTAGCTGAAGATATTATTACAAAAAATCTCAAAGAAAGGGGGGCAATCAAAATTAATGACAAATGGCAAATAAATGGAGAGCCCATTGAAATAATATTTTTCATAAGAAGTGACGATCCGGTTAGAAAATCTATCGGGGAGATCTTATCCTCGGAATTTGAGAGAATTGGTTTTATTGTAAAAAGAGATTATGGAGATTTGAACAAAGCTTTTGTAATTGTTTATGGTTCGGATCCTGCTGATTTGAAATGGAGTATCTACACTGAGGCATGGGCTAAATCTGCGTTTGTAAAATATGATTCTGTGAGTCTAAGTCAAATGTATGCTCCTTGGTTTTCAAATATGCCAGGGTTCAACGTTCCAGAATATTGGAACTATCAAAATGAAAACATTGATTCTCTAACCCAAAAAATCTATACAGGGAACTTTACATCATCTACTGAAAGAGAAGGACTAATCCAACAATCTATAGTTGAAGGCGTAAATGAATCAGTTAGGATTTTTTTAGCAAGCAAGGTTGATCAGTATGTAGTCAATCAAGGGATACGCGGCGTTGTAAATGATTTTGGTGCAGGAGTTCCTACTAGATTTACACCCATTAATGCTCAAGGCGACAAAGAGGAATTGGTAATCGGTGTAAAGCAGATTTACCAAGGATCCTGGAATCCGGTGATGGGTTTTGGGGATTCATATAGTAGACAAATTTGGGGCATTCTATCAGATCCTTTAACTTTCAAACATCCCTTTACTGGAGAAACTATTCCTGTTCGTGGGAATTGGATTGTAGAAACAGCTGGCCCAGAGGGATTACTAAATCTTCCAGATGATGCAATAATTTGGGATCCGTATTTGCAAGAATGGAAAACAGTTCCAAATAATGCTACGGCCATAAGTAAGGTTACATTTGATCTTGATCTAAGTAATTGGCACAATGGTCAAAGAATGGACATGAATGATATTTTACATTCATTGTACTTTACTATTGAATGGGGGACTCAAACAGATGAAAATGATAAAACCTTTGATGATGAATTTACTCCACGAGCTGCGCAGTCTGTGGATACTCTAATTGGGGTCCGGCCGATTGATGAAGACACGATTGAGGTGTATGTAGATTATTGGCATTTTGATGATGGAGAAATTGCAGAGTGGGCATCTTTATGGAATACTATGCCATGGGAAATATTTACAGCCATAGAACATGCAGTAATGGACGGCAAGGTATCAATTTCAAGGTCAGGGGCTGCAAATAAAAACATCAACTGGGTATCACTAATAATTCCAAATGATTCAATGGTTATTCAGAGTTACTTAGACGAATTCAAAAAAGAAAATTATGTCCCAGCACCACTAAAACAATTTGAATCAGATCCAACGTATTTCGATGAGCGATATTCCGCATCATCTGAATGGATTACAAAAAATAATCACGCAGTAATTAGTAATGGTCCATTCTATCTCAATTCCTACTCTCCAGAGTCTAGAACAATTACAGTTTCATCCTTTGAAGATGAATCATATCCATTCAAAGTAGGACATTGGTCTGCATTTGAGCATACAGAATTTCCTAAAATAACTGAGGTGAATATGCCAAATTTAATTCAAAAAGAAAAAGAATTAATCATTAGTATTTCAACAGCTCAAGCAGATTCAATCATCTATTTTTTGAATAATAACAGTGGAGACTTGGTTATATCTGAAGAAATTAAAGTTCAAGAAAATTCCACAATAATAAAAATATCAGGAAATCAAACAAAAAAATTGGGAATAGGAGCAAATGATCTTAAAATATTTGCAATCTCAAATTCTGTGCTAAAACCTGACTTTTACGCTACCAGTTTTCTCGTCTCTGCGGACCAAAATCAATTACCAGAGATAATTCAGGGAGATATTCAATTTAAAGAAAGAGAAGAAATCGCATTTTGGGTAATAATACCCGTAATTGGAATTGTCATCATGATTGCAGTTTATCTTAAAAAACGAAAATAGTTTACTTTTCAAGTCCGTATTCTTTAAGAATATTTTCTATCTCATCTTCTGAATTTAGTCTGGAGTATTCTTCTAAAAGATTTTGGTTTAGCTCATAGAACGTATGACCCCACTTGAACTTGTCAAGCAAGTCTAGAGCATCTTGTTTAAAACCCAAAATAAACAAGGAAGCAGAAATTGCCTCAGCTGTGGTAAGCTTGTTTAATTTTGAATAGTTTACAGGGTTGCCTGCAAGTAATGGTGGTAGTTTTCTTTTGATTCCGATAAATTTTTTTGAAAATGCCTGATCCGTTAAATTCCAAGAACAATCAATCCCCACTATCGAGTTGAAACGGGATTTGTCCTTTGGAATTAATGTTTTATCGGCAAAAGGATCTAGTACAAGATTTTTTTTGTTGGTGCTTCGAATATCACGGGCAATGTTAAATTTTACAAGTTTAGCTGCTGTACATTTTTTAGGATCATCTTGGTTGAATCGTAAAACGTATAACTTCAATAAAATGTTGTAATAAATTTTCTATTTGGAGTTTACTCTAAGGAGGAGTAATTAATCTTGTAATAAAGGCGTGATTGTTGATCATCCTTTACTACCTGAATATCCCATACGGAATCAGGCAACATTGCAGTTGATGATTCAGGTAAAATAGAGAATTTCTCTACTACAACATCAGGTCCACTATATCGAACCTTGAGACTAATACCATCCACTTCTACAATATCATAAATCTCCCCTGGTTTTCTTGTAGAATCCTGAACGAGGCAATTATCCTCAGGACCAATCACACAAACTCCAGATTCTGAGACAACTCGTAGATTAACATTGGGCTCCTCGCCACGAGGTGATGTGATAAGTGAGCCTAAAAGGACTCTAGGCCCTATCTCAGTGTCGCCATAATCTCTTTGTGTTACGATAATGGATATATGATCTTCAGGTATACTGTTTACTTTTTCAATTATGGTTTGAGGTATATTTTCCTCAATAGGTTTTTCCACTACATCAAATTGAAGGGATTTGGTTTCAAAATCAGCCTCAACTGTAACTTCATACCTTCCAATACTTTCTGTGGAATCAGGAATTGAGAATTGATATGAAAAAGAGCCATTTGGGCTTGGTCTAATTGTTGTGATGGGGCCATCATGAACTCCACAAGTAAATGAGCCACAGGTTATTTCAGAACCTGTTTTCTTAAACACACTTACATCATAATTTTCAAGATAAATTAATTTATTTGGTTTTCCGACTACAAAGACCTCGTCTCCAGGATAATACTGGGATTTGTCAGATGATACTAATAGTGATAGGGGTTCATCTGACTCGTGTGTGAAATCATTTACAACTCCAAATGAAGTGGTGGTTTGTTTGTTGGTGTATATTGCCTTTACTTTGTATTGGCCTTCACTGAAAATTGTTATAGGTAATTCAAAATTACTTTGAAAACTTCCCCCACCATCAGGATAAACAGAAGCTTCATGAATTATTTTAGTCGGTGATTTTTCAGAAGTGATACTAAGATGAACTCTTTCAGGAATTACCAGTCCCTCAGATCCTTGTTCTCGAAGAATTACTGATCCTAATACCTTTAGTGTTTCTCCTGCCTCATAGATTGGTTTTGCAGTGGAGACATCTACAGGGGATATGGAAAAACTATCATTTGTAGGATTTAGTGAGACCTTGAAGTAGAGATTTTCTCCAAACGATGGGGCAGAGATCCGGATTTTGTATATCCCAAGGTTTGTGGAAGATAATGAACGGTCATCTGATTTCAAATTTGGTTGTGATGCAATGATAGGAGTTACCCAAGACCAAGAGAATTGTTGGTTTTCAACCAAAGCTCCAAAAATGCTTGCGCTCCCGTCTGGTTTGGTCAGAGCAATAGATACCGATGTATCGCTAGTAGGAGGAAGAGAGCCAGTTAGAAATATTGTTTCTCCCAATCCAAAAATATCTTTGTTTAAGAATAAAGAATCTTGTCCTACAGTATCCAGAGAATCAGTTACAGAGAAGGGTACGGATTTTGTGAGTTTGAGATATTTTACAGTTACAAGGTATTGTCCTTCATCAAAAATACTTCTATTAAGCTGGGTAGATACTTCAAATCTTCCTGATTTATCAGGTATTGCAGTAAAATCATAAGAGACAGCAGATCCGGTGCTTCCTAGTCTGCCGCCTCCAGTATCACCAATCATAGACAGAGTTTTTCCATCACCGTCTTTTATTGACACATTCACTACTGGAACAGTGGAAGTAGATTGGCTCAAGTTTTCTATAAAGCCGCTAATGATTATTTTATCTCCAAAATCATAAACTGGTTTATCAGTAAAAATTGTAAGTGGTTCTGTACGTTCCACATAATTTGAAGGGTCTTTTACTACTGAAATAACTTTGATTGCAGTTCCTATTTCTTTGGAAACTTTGATTTTATAATCCCCTAATCTTTGTTCTCCTGGTGGAATTTGAAAAGAGTATTGAAATGAACCATCACCTTCTAATCGTACAACATCTAAAATCTTGTAACTCAAGTCACCACCAGCAAAATCCTTTACTCCAAGTGCAGTGTTTTTGGTTTGAAGGATTTCCAAATCCAAGGAACTTACCCAAAGATCATTTAATCGTCCAAAAATGCTAACAGTGTCTCCTACACCATAAACCTCATTGTCAGTCCACAGAGAAATCAGAGTATCTTCTTTTACATCTTTGACTAATTCAAAGGAGGTGGTAGATGTTTTGTCGGAATATTCTCCAGTTAAGACATATGTTCCATAAACAGGGTTAACCGTGGTTAAAAATACGAACGCTGAAACCTTTCCATCAGTCGGGTAGAGTGTTCCAAATTCTACCATTTTTCCATCAGGATCTCTAAGTTCATATCTCAATCCTTCAAATGGAATAGTTTTTGATATGCTCCCAGTAATTAATATTGTATCTCCCGGAAGGTACTGAGATCCATCTGTAAATATTCCAAAGGTAGTTTGCTCAGGTATGTCTGATTCAATTATTTCATCTCCAACTGAAAAGGTTGTGGAGGAGATAGAGTCTACATATCTAACAGTTACGTTGTATACGCCTTCATTTATTCCAAGAACAGAATTTAATTTAAGACTGGTTTTAAAATCCAAGTTAAGGTCTGGATAAAGCAAAACATCTGAACTATAATTAGGACCTCTAATTTCAACCATAATTGATGCGGCTTTAAAATCTCCATGTTGATTTATGAATACCTTTTCAGAAACATGACCTTGGAGAATTGCTGTTTCTCCAAATAGATAATTTTGTTTTATTGAATTAATTGTCACAATAACATTTTGTATATCATCAGCTATAGGCGCTTTTCCATTTGATGAACCAGCATTTGATTTTTCAAACTTCCAATCAATTGCACTATTATTATCTACTCCATCATAGACTCTTTGCCAAGAGGTAAAGTCATTTTTAATATCAGACATTAGCAAAGTACTATCAATTACGATATTGTTTTCATCACGGAGTTCTACGATTTCATTGATGTCTGTAAACCATACTGTTTTGTAAGAATATGTTAAAAAATCTCCTGCTTTAATTATCGTTCCAGGAGATATAGTAAGTGTCTGTTTAAGGACAGAGGTAGATGCAATCTTCCAACCTCCAATATCAACATCAGAACTAGTTGGGTTGTAAAGTTCGACCCATTCAGATGGGGAGAATGAATCATCACCTGGCGGATTGATCTCAACTTCATTAATTACAATATAATCAGCTAAAGAAGATTGTGCGCTAGCTGGATTGAGAAGCGTTATGAGTACAAGTATGGAAAATAATATAGTAATGGTCTTGATCATTGTGTTTTCCTATATGAAATAGACTAGATGCCTCTTTTTAGAATGAAATGGAGGAAAAGTTGAGCTAATTGTTAAAGTTGACCTCAGAAATATTACTTTTTTAGGGTTTTTCATGCGTAATTTTCATCATTTTGGTATTTAGAGCATGCGCATGATTGATCTCATCATTCAAAAGAAAAAAAATGTGATTTTTTATCTAACAGACACACGTTTTTTGCTAGCTTTACGGGCCAAACGAATTGGCCTGCTTGACTTTAGTTTTGATTTGTCAGTAGCAAGACTTCGCCCCTTCTTTTGAGCAGTTCTCCTAGAGGAATTTCGAATTTTTTCTTCTCGCTGGAGTTTTAGTAATTTTTCATCTGTTATTTTTCTAGATGTCTTTGTGCTAGATGGTTTTTTCTTAAGAACATTTAGGCGTCTTGTAATCCATCCCTTCTTAGATGCATCATGTCTTTTTTTGGATTCACTAGATTTAGTTACTGTTTTTTTTCTTGAAACCATGTTGTTATTTTAGTAGTGGCACCTCCCTAAAAATTATGTGTTTTTAGAATCACAATTGGGGCATTTTTTATCAATTATTTTAAAACCGCACTCCATACAGATTCCCTCACCTACATCATTTTCAATCATTTTCTTTTTTCTATGGACATATACTTTGATTCCAAAAAACAACAACATCCCAATTAAACTGGAATAAAGTAATGGGACATATTGAGTGATTCCAAGAACTACAAGGATAATTCCTGCAATTAGAATAACATCTCGTTTCTCAAAATTCAATTAAATCAAAATAATCCAGAATTGATAAAAATGTGCCGAAGCTCAGATCTATTAGGTTACTTCATATCAAGTCATTACTCTAACTCTTCCTCATTGCTTGGCGTTAACTGTATTTTATTATTTGATAATAAGGGTAGTCAAAAGTTATCTTATTTGGTCATTTTATGGTGTTTTTGCTCAAGTTTCACTAGATATACTCCAGCACCTCCAGTTAGTCCGGCAACAACTAATATGGATGAATCAATTGAGAAGAGTTCTGTAATTAGTGTTTGAGGTTAAGGTTCTGGAATTACTTTTTGAAGAGTTAGAATCATGAATTTACTTGAAGGGTTCCACCTGATTTTATCAAAACTCCGCCTCCTGGTTCTATTGTCATGTTGCTTCCAGAAGTAATAGTTATGCTTTGACCATTTGGAATTGTTAGGACTGCTCCATTTTGTACTGTGATATTTCCAACAATATGAAAAGTGGTAATGGTTATTGATGAGTTGATAATATTCTCAGCATCTAGTAAATCGGGTATTCCATCTGAATCAAGATCATTTAAAATATCATCATTTGTTATTGTACCGACTCCTTGAGCACCAATAATGTTACATCCAATACAATTTGATAAATTGACATTAAATGTCTCATCTAGCTCCCCTGTAGTATCCCCATTGACAGATACGTTGATTATCTGAGTTAATGGACCACCATCTGCAAAATTTAGGGTAGTAAGTGGATGTAAAGTATAGTCAGATGATGAGGATGCAGAGACATCTGTTGTGTTGTATTGAACAGACATTGCGCCAACACTGCTAGAACGAGTTACAGTAAAGACAAAGTTGGTAATACCCAAATTTCCTTCAACTAGAGCAACATTATCTATTGAAACGTTTCCGTTAAAGGCAATTACTTGACCAAAGGTTCGTATAGGATAATTTTTAAGATTTACACCATCAATAATTGCCCTTAGATCATTCATTAAAGTTGCATTTGGTGCATTTTTGAAAGTTCCATTTGGAAATGTTTGAGCATGATCTTGTGCATGCACAGTTACAACTGCATATCCTCGTGTTGCTATACTAGTATCAATGTCTGCTAATATCTGAGTATTTGAATAACGAACATCAGGGTCCGGGAAAAAGTCAATAAATTTAACATCTGAGGGTAAGTGATATAGTCCTCGAGAATCTACAATGTTACTAATACCGTCTGCAACAAAATGAGGGTTAGGATCGACATCACCTTCAGAACTAATTGTTTCAAAGTCTGTGGCAACCAGGGCATCTAGTGTAGTATTATTAAACGCGTTTAATGGAGGGACAAAAAATGTTGTATTGCTGCCAAAAATTAACTTTGCCTTATCTTGTCCAAGTTGTAAATGATTTGTTTGCTCGGTCAAATTAAACGTGGTAAAGTCTGTATGATTCCATCCATGGTTAAACAATTTAAACAATCCAGAAGTGACTCCTGCTTTTGCAGGATTTACCACAGTTGTATCACCCCCAAAAACTGCAAATATTGGCCCTATTGAGAGAAATTCATCTCTTTGGGTAAATTCATCCATAATGGCTACCTGTACGGTGCTAACAAAAAAATCCTGCAAGTCATCCATTCTAAAAATAACACAATTGCACCCATTTAGCACACCTGCTTCTACATTGGCATCTTTGACACTAGATGATTGTTCACTTGTATATTCTGAATAGTGTGTCGGAATTTCTGATGTACCATCTGCGGAAATACCTTCGCCTACACCTGGACCATTAGGATCTGCAATGCTGTACAGTCCTGTATCGATTTGCTCTTGCGTAAATTCAGTTTCAGCTAATGCACTTGTAGATGAACTTACAACAAGAATTAAAGCCAGAACGCTCATCAACAATTTATTTGAATAAATTAAAACCAAGTAATTAATATTAAAAAGTCGCCTTATTACAGTTTTACGCAAAAGTTTGGATTACTTACATCCTTTTAAGAATAGGTACATACATTATGAGGATAAAACACTAGGATAATCCTTATGTGTTTGAAGAATCTATTTTAGACTTGAACAACTATTCTCTAACTCTAAACTTTACCAGACATACTCCAACACCGAGAACACTAGCTACTGTTGGGACCCTAGGTAATGGTTCCACCAGATCTAACCAAGACACCACTGCCGGACTCTATTGTCAAATTAAAATTTGCAAAGTCAATATCTAATGTTGTTTCATTAGGAATCTCTAAGACTGAATTATTTTGAATAATTACATTTGCAGGTGCAGAATTACTTAAAGATAGGAAACAACTAGAAGTAATTATCCAATCTCCTGACACAGGTGGAGAACAAGGAAAATTAATCTCTATAATTATTGAGATTTGCTCAACATCATTTTTGTTCCCTGAATCAGTTACATTTGCAGTTATGGCATGAGTTCCAATTGATAAAGAAGAATTAGTAAAAGATCCACCAGTCCCAATTAAACCACCAAGGTCAGATGTCCATTCTAAAAGGGAACTAATAGATCCATCTTCTAAATCATTTGCAGTAGCATTAAACAAAATGGACTCTCCAACTGAGAAGGCAGTGCCATTAGCTGGAGAAATGATTGTTATTTCAGGGTCAGTGTTTACAGTTATTGTTACTTGCATCTGTTTTGAATCCGATGAACCATTGGTGTCTGTTACATTTGCAGTTATGGCATGAGTTCCAATTGATAAAGAAGAATTAGTAAAAGATCCACCAGTCCCAATTAAACCACCAAGGTCAGATGTCCATTCTAAAAGGGAACTAATATCTCCGTCGTCAATATCCAATGCAGTTCCAGAAAATGCTATGGATTCACTCTCAGTAAAATTTGATCCGGTTAGAGGAGAAATAATTGTTACTTCTGGAGGTTCATCAAATAGAAAAATCAAATCTAGTCGCCCATTCCCATAAAGGAAATCAAATCCGGGTTCACCCAGATCTATCGCATTGTTTTTTAATTCATTTTGAACTTGTAGCGGACTCCAGCTGGGATGTTTATCTAAAATTAGGGCTGCAGCCCCAGATACATGGGGAGCAGCCATTGAAGTTCCCTGTAATGATTTCCACCCAGATAAATCACATAGATTGCAAGGGCCAGTAGGGACAGTTGATGTAATCGATACACCTGGAGCAACAACATCTAATTCAATCCCTCCATTGGAAAAAGATGCTCTTACATTACTTTTATTCACAGAACCAACAGCAAGAACATTTGTACCACAGGCAGGTGACGCCATTTCATCTTCAACACCATTATTCCCTGAGGCTGCAACAACTACAACTCCCAGATTAGTTGCATTATTTGCTGCCATTGCTATAGGTTCCCCATCGCAGCTGCTAGAAAAAAGTGTAAGGGTGCCTAGACTAAGATTAATTACATTAGCTCCATTTTCCACACACCACTCTATTCCCGCAATGACATCGCTAGCATCACCCATGCCATTAGAATTGAGAACTTTTGCAGCCATCAATGAAGCTCCCGGAGCCAACCCGCTGAAAGTGTTGTTTGTAGAAGAAACTATTCCTGCAACATGGGTTCCATGTCCATAGTCATCTGTTGCATCGAGATCATCATTAACAAAATCAACCTCTGCAATCAGTTGATTTAATGCAGGATGAGAATCTTCTACTCCAGAATCAACTACACAAACTTTTACTCCTGAACCAGTATAACCATTTGAATGAGGGATTTCTCCATGAACTTGCTGTAATGAATCAGATAAAAAAGAACGGATCGGATAATCTTCAAAAACTTTTACTACATGGGGTTGTTGTTCAAAGCCTTCTTTGATTGCACTTAAAGAAGTTTCATTTTGAATATCAATTGTCATTCCGTTAAAAATTGAATAATCATAAAGTTTAGTGTAGTTTTGTGGAAACATACTGCTTTTTTGTATTTGTGAAAGCTCCTCATCAAAAAGAATTATTAGTCGATTTGAATGTGATTTTTCTTTAAATTCCTGATGGTAATTTTCTGTAAAACTAGGTTTGGAAATATTTTCAGTATTTGTATTCTCGGTTTGAGCATTTACAGGGGTAATACTTGACACAATTCCTAATAACAGCACAAAAACCATCGAATAGAAAAAAATCATCATATTTTTGCACAATATTAAAAATTTTAAAAAATCGGTCTATTAAGTATGAGGTTCTGTAACAAAAAATTAATATAAAATAAAAATAATTATAATAGAATTACGCCTGATCTACTCTAAACTTTACCAGATATACTCCAGCCCCGACAAGCCCTTTGTTGTAATCATTAAAAGTTTTAGAAAAAATAATTTGAAATTCTTTTTTGTAAAGTTCTTGATTTGATAATACGATAATGAAAATGGGACCGGCGCGATTTGAACACGCGATCTCTGCGTCCCAAACGCAGAATCATACCAAGCTAGACCACGATCCCAACAAATCATAAAAAATACCCAATTTAAGCTTCACAGATGAAAACCAGTGGAATTTTTATTTCCAAAACTTTAGAGAAACCTAAATCAATGTAAATTGTATGGGTTTTTTGATATAATTACTGATGTCTTTTTTGATAATAATTTCATGTTGAAAATCAAACCACGTTTGATAAAAATAAAAGACTGAGGAAATCAGAGACAAGAAAAATCGTCCCAAAAAATTTGGCAGGCCTAGTAATCAAATACTAGATGAAAATGGTATAGTAATCATTTTCCTATGTCTTTGGTAATAATTGATTAAATTATATACTAATAATCAAGGTTCCACCAAGATTTATCAATATACCCCCTCCAGATAATATATTAGCACCAAATCCAGATGGAATAGTCAATGTAATTCCTGAGGGAATGGTCAATACTGCACCGGTCTGAATATTTACATCACCAGCTGCATTTGCACTTGCAGTCATTGTACAGCTAACTGTAACCACCCAATTACCAGCTCCTGGAGGGGTGCACAATGAAGGAGCTGAAACATTGTTTTCAACTTTAACTGTAATAGAGGTACCATTATCAGCTAAATATGAAACAGTTACATTGTTTTGGGTGAAATTCTGTCCTACAACTAAATTCGCATCTTTCCAATCAGCATTAGTAGATGCACCATTTACATCAACTAGTGCTGCCTCAGCCGTTAAATCCCATGTTCCAGAATGGCCGGCATCCCTAACATGGTACATCAACAACCCCTTTTTATTTTCTGGAGTATGATCAAAGATATCATTCACTCGGGTCTCTAAAGTGTAAAATTCATTTGGTAAGCCTGCGCCAAATGGAATTTTTGCCATTAGGACACCAGGACCAGGAGAAGGATCACTTAGTTTATCCAAAGTAAAAGTGGCAGTCATATTATCAGAAACTGTAATGATATCTTCAGATGCTATCCATTTTGCATGATCTCTGTTGTAGGCAATTGGCCCTGCGTTGTTCTCTGCAACACTCTCAGCCCCTTTACTCATAATTGACCATGGATCATTGTAAGGTCCATTATTACCAGGAGAAAAGGTGTGAGTGTGGTCCCAATCTAAGGTGTGTCCAAATTCATGAGCAGGTATGCCAATTCCACCTCGATAGCTTGTATCAACTGAGAATTTACCAAATAAATTAGAATCTGGAAGATATGAAATCAAGACAGATCTTAATCCTTGAGATGGAGTGATTGGTACAGGACCAAGGAAGGCAAATGCACATGAACAGCCATTAGGTTGTGCTCCAAAAGACATTGTATTGAAAATCAAAAATAGGTGATCAATATCATCATTATCAACACCATTTGTTATGTCATATCCAAAGTCCCCAGTTGTGGTGTTCCACATATTTTGTGTCTCATTATCTGCGCCGTTAAAATCTATTTCACCAGATGCCTCAGCTGCATCTATTGCATGTTGGGTAAAATTGAAGATTACATCATTAGAGAGGATGGTATTATAGAAAGAAGCACTATTTGGAAGACTGGCCCAGTTTTTTATTCCTGATGATGTGATATTTAATTTCCCATATGATGCATCATTAAAATAATTTTTCAGAGATGGTACCCCACCAGTAGAATTGAAAAAAGTGTTGTTAAAATATGCAGTATCATGTCGTTCATCTGGAAAATCATTAAATTTTGAGAGTATTACGTAAGATTGTATTGTACTTGGAACATTCCTTCCTTCAACTCCACTTTGTGCAATGCCGGGAAGACCTGATGTTGGAGAGGGGTTAGGGTTAATTTTTTCAATAGAATCAATCATTATTGGCACCTCATTAACAGAATTAGAGAAGGATACAATAGAATTTGATGTGTATCCTCTCACCACAACATTTTCAGATACTAAATCCATTAACGAGTTTGAAGGATTTGTAAATTCTAACTGATATGGAGTAGGGTTATTTGCAAGTGGGTTATCAACAAAAAGATAGTATTTCATATCATAGGTCCCATCAGCATAAATTATTTCAAGAATGTTAAATTGACCTTCCAATTCTATAGAATCATTTTGATTTGGATCTGACGTTTCACCAAAAACCATATTTTCATTATTAATAGATACAAAAATTAGAGATGCAAAAACGAATGAAAATCCCAATAAAGTAAAAAGGCGCATAATTATCACAATCAATAAAGAATAATTAACTTTATCCTAACGTCCAACCACGTTCAATAAGTTTGGTTTTGGTATTAGAAGTCACACAGGCAGGGGAGTTATCATTGGCTTTTAAGACGAGTTCAAGATTATCTCTACATACAATATCATTAGAAGAAATTCCTGCACGATACAACATTAGTGGTGGCAATAAAAATTCCTCATCCGGATTAAAATTTAAAGCACTAAAAGAGTAGGGAGAGATCTGATATTCTCCATCTACCTCATTTAAAAATAAAAAAACCCTGTCATTTACATTAAAGATGTGCTCTATTGAGAGATGAATTTCACTACTCTTAGCACCACTGCCTATAACAAAAACGGTACTTGATGTTTGTGGATTTTTCATGAATTTTTCGACGTTGATTTCATATTCTGTAAATCCCTCAGTTGGATTCTCGATGAGAGAGATCACATTACCAACTAAGATCGTTTCATTTTCTTGATATAGCTCAAGATTTGTCTTCGGTAATACATAGGCATAAGAATCAGATAGACCAAAAGCAACTATTGAAAATATCAAGAGAGTTATAATACCAAAAAAGAAAGTTTTGTTTATCATTTTTATATATTTATTAACAAAATATTTCCTTAAAACCTTTTCACATCTTTGATTACATTGCCATATTTCTGACAGATAATCATTTTAAAGGCAATTCAAAGAACAAACACATTGCAAATGGAGGAATACATCAAAGCAGGTAAAATTGCCTCTGAAGTCCGTGAACTAGTCAGAAGAAAGGACTGGATTGGCAAAACAGTTTATGAAATATGTGAAGGAGTAGAGAATGAAATTATCAAACGAGGTGCAAAATGTGCATTTCCAGTAAATGCAAGCATTAACGAGATTGCAGCTCATTACACTGCAGAGCCAAATGATCCAATAACAATTAAAGATTCAGATTTGGTAAAAATTGATCTTGGAGTCCAAATTAACGGATTCATTGCAGATACTGCTGTTACTGTATGCTATGATCCCAAATATGATGGTCTGGTACAAACAGCAGAGGACGCATTAGAAAAGGCAATGTCCATGGTAAAGATTGGTGTAAAGGTAAGTGATATTGGAAGGGCAATTGAATCCACAATCAAACAAATGGGATTCAAACCAATTGTAAATCTAAGTGGGCATTCTCTAGGCCAGTATACAATTCATGCAGGAAAAACCATTCCAAACGTATGGTCAATCGGGGGATTTACTCTATCCGGTGACTCAGCCTATGCATGTGAACCATTTGTAACAACATCTGAGGGAGGAGGTTTTGTAAGAAACGGAAAAATAAAAAATATTTTTGCCTTAAATTCAAGAAAAAAAACAAAAAATGAAGATGCCGATAAATTACTGGATTTCATATGGGAGAATTTCAACATGCTTCCCTTTGCATTACGATGGATTACAAATCAATGGGAAGAAAAAGAAGCCAGGAGTCTGCTAGATATTTTAATTAAAAAAAAGGCAATACAGGCATATCCAATACTAGTTGAAATTCATGAGCAAAGAGTTGCCCAAGCTGAGCATACCTTTATCCCAAATGAAACTGGAGTTACAATAACTACTATTTCTCAATAAGAAATTTTTTGCAACAAATTTACCAAATTGAAAAAATGTAGAGAATTATTATTTTTGTTAATTTTCAATAGTTTCACCAAAGATTTTATCTATTTGCATAACACCGTCACATGAATTACACTTTATGGTATTTGCAAAAACATAGTCACCTTCTTTATAATTTCTTTTTTTTTCAAATTTGCATAATGGACATTTCTCTACGACATATGTGACTGTGATTTTTTCTTTTGAAAACATTATTGAGACACACCTATGGTATTTCCCACACCAATTAATAAAACGGATTGTCCAGGTTTTGTATTTTCGTGAATCATTTCGTAAACTTGAGAGCGAACATTCTCTGCCTGGTTTGCAATATCTTTTGTCATCAAAGTTATTGCTTCTTTAATAGATTGTTTAATTACAATTGCAAAAATTGGAATATTATTTTTAGTAGCAATATCTTCAATTACAAATCGTTCAGTTCCAATACCACCTATTGCGGCCCCAAATCCCTGTGCAGTTATTGCAGAATCTTCACCCTCCATCTTTAATGCAGCATCTACCATTATGATAATATCAGGTTTATTTTTTGAAACTATAATTTCCACAGCATCACCTGGTCTACCAACACTTGAACCAGGCCCCTCAGCTTTTAGTAAAAATAATTTTCGTTCATCATACATCTTTTCACTAACCACAGTTTGAAAGGCTATCATCTCCTTTTTGGTATCAAGCATCATTTTTCCCACTACCATAGGTCCGATTCCATCACCTACAGGTTGTCCCAATTTAAAAGCAGGAATAGCTTTGGATATCGCTTCTGCCTCTTCCATAATAAAGGGCAAGATCATCTGTACGGGTAAAATTAGCGGATAGTTATTTTGTTTTTTTGCAGTCAAATACATGTGATTAATTATCTTGTAAATCATATGAAGTGACGTTGCAATCTCAAGAAGAGTAGTGACCTTGCTTAATTCAATTTCATCTATTGCTGGCGATAGGGATTTGACGTGATTTCTAGAAAAATCCTCTCTTGCCCTTACAGTATGTCTTACCTTGTCTACTATTCCAGTTGGGTCCATATCTACAGGCATTATTGTAAAATAATCCAAAAATCGGTCAATTTTTTTGGTCGGGTCGTCCTTGGGAATCATACTTTTCTTAACGTATTCAATTAGTTCTTTGCGTGCATCAACTCTGTACATGTCCAATTTTTTAATACCTTTTTTAATCTCGCCTGATGTGACGTATAATTGGATTCTTTGACCATAGAAAACAAAAAGGATAATCGGCAGTATCCAAATTAACATCATCAAAGGATTAGAATCATCACTAAATCCAAACAATTGATCAAGATCAATATTAGTAAAATCTGCCATCATCTCCACATACTTGGAATCCAAATTTAATGATTCGTATGAATCTGAACTTTGTCGTTAAATTAGGATAGTTTCACCATTAAATCAAAAAACACATAATACAAAAATAGGATTTCCAGTCATTCTCGTAAATATTTGGAGGTATCAAAATGAAATTAACAAGATATGTGCCAGTGAATAAAAAATGTGAATCCATTGTAAGACGAAGAAAAGTGGGATGTATCTAAACTTGGAGTTAAAAATAATTTTAATTTATTTTATTGGACTTCCTAGTGGAACGTCATCATTTACCGTTAGCCAGAAGGGTTTATCATCAACGTCTGCTGCGAGTAGCATTGCATTAGATTCAACTCCTGCCATTTTTTTTGGTTCAAGATTTGCAATAACTATAACAATTTTACCTACAAGATCTTCTGGTTGATAATACTGTGCACCACCAATAATTACATCTCGCTTTTCATCTCCTAAATCAATGGTTCCTTTAATTATCCTTGATTTTCCCGGAATAGGTTCGGTTTCTATAATTTTTGCAACACGTAAATCTAATTTTGCAAAATCATCATAGGAGATATTTGGCATAAAGAGACCTGAATCATCCTGTTAAAATGAATTTCGAAAGTCACAAAAGATCTTTTTTTTGTATTCCGCTGGTCTCGATATCATATCTAAGCGGTGCAGGTAATTCAAGATATTTTTTGCTAGCTAAAATTAAAATTTGCTCGTCTGGAACGTTTACTTTTTTTAATAATTTTCCACGTTGATGTGCATACGCATTTGTCCAAAATGTTGCAGCATCAAAGGTTCCAATTTTTGTCATAGTGTTTCGTATTCCATTTTATTGAAAGGACTGTGACGGAAGAGTGGCATATGCCGTTAGAACTGGAGTTACTGTTCTGGATTTTAGGCATGATGCCCATCACAGTCTAAATTATCATCGAGTGTAATCTAATATATTTACTGCGACAAGTAATCCTTAGTCATGGGAGTAATTGAAACTTCAATTAAGATTAATTCTACCTCTGAAAAAGTTTGGGAAGTAGTATCAGATATTGATAATGAGCCTAAATTTTGGAAGGGGACCAAAGAGGTCAGAAATATCTCAAAGGAAGGAAATACCGTAATTCGTGAAATTGTCATTGCTTTTAGAGACCAAAAATGCCTGCAAGAAGTAACAATGCATCCCAAGGAAAAGATTGTAGCGGTATTTACAAAGGGAATAATCAATGGACGTAAGACTATCAAACTAAGTCCTCAAGGGAATCAAACTCTTCTTGAAGTAACATGGGATATACAACTCTCAGGGCTCATGAGCATGTTTACAGGAATGATAAAAAAACATATCAAAAGTGGTACGGATTTGGCATTACAAAGCATCAAAGAAGAACTAGAGAAATAAGGTACAAAAATGATAATTGAGATTTTTAATTATTCTCTTACGGCAATTTTGATTGGAATCTGCGGAGCTTGGGTTTTTTTAATAAAGTCAATGATAAATTCTTTAAGATTAACTCCATATCTAGATAAATTTGATAAAGTAAAACACAATAATCCCAAAGTGTCAATTATTCTTCCTGCAAGAAATGAAGAAGACTTTCTTGCTAAATGTTTGGATACCTTAATTGATCAAGACTATTCAAACTATGAAATAATTACTATTGATGATTCATCAGAGGATTCTACTAGGAGTATTATTTTAGAATATTCAAAAAAAAATCCGAAAATAATTCCAGTTTTGGCAAGACCCAAGCCAGATGGGTGGATGGGTAAAAATTGGGCATGTATGGAAGGTTACAAAAAAGCAACTGGGGAATTATTGTTATTTACTGATGCAGATACAAAACACGGTAGTAATGTTATATCATTGGCAGTATCACATTTACTTTCTTTTAATCTTGATGCGTTAACTGTAATTCCAAGATTGGTGGCCATAGATTTTTGGACAAAAATTACACTTCCGATGATATCCACATTTTTACACACAAGGTTCTCAGCTATTAGAGTAAATGATCCTTCAAAGAAGACAGGGTATTTTTTTGGGAGTTTTTTCATCCTTAAAAAAAAGACATACGAGGATGTGGGAACACATGAATCTGTAAAACAAGAAATTATTGAAGACGGGGCACTTGGAAAAAAAGTTAAAGACTCAGGCTACAAAATGAAGATGGTTAGAGGAGACCACCTAATTGATGCAATATGGGCACGTGATAAGAGTACTCTTTGGAATGCCCTCAAAAGATTAATGATTCCACTATATCTTCAAAGTCACGGGATCTCTGTTGGGATATTTTTTGCAGTTTTGTTTTTGCTTTTTATGCCATTTCCAATTTTGGTCTATTCTTCATTTCTTACTTTTGAAAACTTATCAAACTCGTTGGTGTTTGTATCATCTTTAATTGCCTCAATATTGATCTATACTGGAGCTGTAATTGAGGTCAAAAAAGGATTACAGCTCAAATTGATTTATGCTCTATTTGGGCCCATTGGAAGTCTTGTTGTAGTATTAGGATTCTTAAGTGGATTATTTCAGGCAAGAAAAGACGCCTCTATTTCTTGGAGAGGGAGAAATTACTCCATGAAGGATCATATTCAAGATTCAATTAGGATTTAGGAGAAATCCTTTTACTTATTGAATATGAAATCAAAGTCTTATGGATAATTCAAGCGTCATTGTTGGAGGAATTACAGGAGCTGTAATAGTACTAGTCCTTTTTGCATTTGTCATGATTCCGCCTTCTACTATCACAAGACCGGAAATCGCTGTACCTAATGGAAATGATCCAAGCATAGTAGGTGAAACAACCACATCGTATTCAAAATCTCTATCTTTAATTGAAATATTCAAAAATTCAGAGCCAGGAGTAGTAAGAGTAAATGTTCAAAGAACTCAAGACGATCTTAGTCCGACTGGAGTAGGATCTGGTTTTGTTTTTGATAAAAAAGGGCATATCATTACTAATGCACATGTTGTAGAAGGAGCAACAAAGGTAGTCATTACATTCTTGGATGGAAGATCATATAATGCAGAAATAGTTGGTGTCGATACATCTACAGATGTTGCCGTAATCAAAGTTAATGCAGACTTGTCTTTGTTGCATCCACTATCTCTAGGCGACTCTTCAAATCTCCAAGTAGGTGAACCGATTGCAGCTATTGGTAATCCCTTTGGCCTATCAGGTTCAATGACATCAGGAATCATAAGTCAATTAGGTCGCTTGTTGCCCTCAGAATCTGGATTCTCTATTCCAGATGTAATTCAGACAGATGCTGCCATTAATCCTGGAAATTCAGGAGGTCCTCTACTAAATATGCGAGGAGAGATAGTTGGCATAAACACTGCAATACAATCTGCAACAGGAGAATTCACGGGAGTTGGATTTGCAGTACCATCACAAACACTAGTCAAGGTTGTTCCAAATTTAATACAAAACGGCGAATACAAACATCCCTGGATTGGAATTTCAGGAAGAGATATCGATCCTGATCTGGCAAATGTATTAGAGTTAAAGGACGCTGTCGGGTTTTTAGTAGTCACTGTTATTCCGGACAGTCCAGCCTCAAAGGCAGGCATACGTAGTTCTGATAATATTAAGGAGGTGGGAGGAGTTCAATACACCATTGGGGGAGACATCATATTATCTGTGGATGGAATTGATGTAAGAAAAATATCAGATATTTTGATTCATCTGCAAAGGGCAAAATCTGTGGGCGATGAAATGATCTTAGAGATACTCAGAGACGGACGGACAACTAATTTAGTGATCGTTTTAGAAGAGAGACCAAATGGGGAATAATGCAATACAACATTAAATACTTCTAAGAATGCATTTTTCTAATGAATAAACTCATGTTAAGATCTGAAAGTTTAAACCACGTTTTAGAAAATAAAATGATTTCATTTGAGGATGCTCTTAATATTTATCAGGATGCAGATACTAACCCATCGGAATTATTTTCAACAGCACAAAACTTGAGAAAAAAATTCAAAGGCTCAACTGTGACATTTTCAAAAAAAGCTTTTTTCAACATCATAAACATGTGTAAAGATACCTGTACTTATTGCACCTACAAGTCTGAACCAGGAGAAGGTAAACTCTCAATGATGTCAAAACAAGACATAAAACAAATGCTGACCCTTGCCAAGAAATACAAGTGTGTAGAGGCATTATTTGTAACAGGAGAACGACCTGAACAAAGATACCCAGAAGCAAAAGATTGGCTTCAAAAAAATGGTTTCAAATCAACTGCGGAATATCTAACTCATGCCTCAGAGTGGGCGCTAGAAGAAGGTCTTTTTCCTCACACAAATGCGGGAAATCTTACCATGGATGAATTGAAGGAATTACAAAAAACAAATGTGTCAATGGGTTTAATGTTAGAAAATAGTAGTGAAAGACTTTCAAATAAAGGAATGCCACACTATTTGGCTCCAAGTAAAAAACCAAAAACAAGATTAGAAGCGTTAGAAAACTCTGGAAAATTAAAAATTCCAATGACTACTGGGGTACTAGTAGGAATTGGTGAAACACCTAAAGAAATTATTGAATCTATTTTTACAATAAAAAAACTACATGAGAAATATGGAAACATACAAGAAGTAATCTTGCAAAATTTTCAACCAAAACAAGACACAAAGATGAGTGAGGTTCCATCAGCTGAGGAAAACTATTTCAAAATTATTGTTGCCTTGTCCAGAGTCATCATGCCAGAAATGAATATCCAAATTCCTCCAAATTTATCACCAAAATCTTACCAAGGTTTTCTGTCAGTTGGAATTAATGATTGGGGAGGGATTTCTCCACTTACACCAGATTACGTGAATCCAGAGTTTTCTTGGCCAGAGATAAAAAAAATAGAGGAGAATTCCCAAAAAGGAGGTTTTGATTTAAAATGCAGATTTCCAATTTATCCGGAATTTTTCTCATTTATTAGTAAAGAGTTAAGAGACAAGATGGCGGTAATTGAAGATGAAGAAGGATTGGTAAAGGAGAGCCATTGGAGATGACAGCAAATATTGATTCGTTGTTTAGAAATGCAGATCCCATAGTTTCAGATATTTTAAACAAAGCACTATCAGAAAAAGAAATATCTGCAGACGAAGGTCTTGCTCTTTACAATTCAGAAGGAATTGATTTTCATTTAATTGGATTGACTGCCGATGAGCTTAGAAGACGAAGAGTTGGAAATATCGTAACATATGTGGTTAATAGAAATATCAATTTTACTAATGTCTGCATCAAACAATGTGGATTTTGTGCATTTAGCAGGGACTTTAGAGAAGAAGAAGGATATTTTCTACCCACTGAAGAAATTGTCCGTAGGGCAAAGGAGGCACATCAATTAGGAGCAACTGAGGTATGTATCCAAGCCGGACTTCCCCCAGATATGGAAGGGGATTTGTACGAAAATATTTGCATGGCGATAAAAAAAGAAATTCCAGATATTCACATTCACGGATTTTCACCCGAAGAGGTTCTTTATGGTGCAACAAGATCAAACACCACAATTGAGGAATATCTAAAGAGGTTAAAGGACGCAGGAGTAAATACACTTCCTGGAACAGCAGCCGAGATTTTGGATCAGGATCTACGTGATAAAATTTCTCCAGGAAGAATCAGTGTGAAAGACTGGATTAAGGTCATCAAAACAGCCCATAAAATTGGAATAAACACCACATCAACTATGATGTTTGGACACGTAGAGACTCCAAAAGATAGAGTAGACCACATTGCAAAGATTAGAGAAATTCAAAAAGAGACTGGGGGATTTACAGAGTTTGTACCCCTAGATTTTATTCATAGTGAAGCTCCAATGTACAAACATCAATTACACGAAGGAATCAAACAAGGGGCAAGTGGAAAAGAGGTTTTACTAACTCATGCCATTTCAAGGATTATGCTAAACAATTACATCGACAATATCCAAATGTCATGGGTAAAGGAAGGTCAAAAAATGTCACAGCTTTTACTAATGTGGGGAGCTAATGATTTTGGAGGGACTTTGATTAATGAAAGCATTTCAACATCAGCTGGTTCTGAACACGGGCAATTATTAAAACCAAAAGACATCAAGCGAACTGTAAGAGAGATTGGAAGAATTCCAGCAGAGAGAAATACAAATTATAAAATTTTAAAGAAATTTGAAAATACAAATGATTCAGAAGAGGCACTTGACAAAGTTGAGGATATTTCAAAATTTGGATCTTATGTGGAGTTAGTTAAAATAGACAAATACAGGTATCAAAATCCAAGGAAAAAATAATTGTCTGCCTTAGATAAGGCCCTAGATTATTCAAGAAAATTAAAAATTGATGAATGTGAAATTGTACATGTTGAACGAAAAATAACAACTATTCGAATTACAGATTCAGAAATTTTTGAATTAAAACAAAATTTGGATGAAAGATATGGAATCAGATTAATTCAAGATAAAAAAATATCTTCTATTCAAACTAGTGATGAAAATGAAATTAACAAATCAATTGATGACTCTCTTCAAATAATTCCCCATCTAAAGCCAAGAGAATTTTGGAAATCTCTTCCTCATGAACTAAAATCTAATAGTTTGGATGGTACATATGATAAAAAATTAGCTGAAATTTCAGGATCAGAAATAGCGGATATCGCACAAGATATGATAAATCATACATTAGACCAAAAAATAACTGCGATATCAGGATCAATTAACATCGTCTCTGAAAAATTTCAAATTGCAAATTCTAGTGGCCTCTCAGCTACGGATAAGGGAACATACATTTCAGGAATTATCAATGCGGATTCAAATATTGGCATGTCAGAGGTTTCAGGAATAGGTCAAGGGTGTTGTAGAACCTTAGAAAAGTTTTCTGCAGAACAGATAGGGACAGAGGCCAAAACAATGTGTGTTGAATCCATAAATCCTAAAAAATGTGAAACTGGAGAATACACAATTGTTTTTGAGCCGTATTCAGTTGGAGAACTTTTAGCATTTGTAATTGCTTCAAATTTTAATTTTAAAACATATTCAGAAAAAAGAAGTTGCTTTTCTAACAGGTATAACGAGAAAATAGCAGTTGATGAATTTAGTTTGATTGATAATCCCCATATTTCTCAAGGCATCGGATCAAAAGTATTTGATGATGAGGGAGTAAAAACAAAATTCAACACATATGTTGATAATGGTTTGTTTACAGATACCTACAGTAATCTTTTTGATAGTTTCAAAGAAAACAGAGAATCTACGGGAAACGCCTCAAGACCAGGATCACCTATGGGAAGAAGTGCAGAAGCCATTCCAGTGTCAATGCCGCATAACCTACAAGTCAAATCTGGAAGTTCATCTCAAGAAGATATGATAAAGGACACCAAACACGGGTTACTTGTTGGAAGGCTGTGGTATACTTATGCAGTCAATCCCATAAAGGGTGATTTTTCATGTACTGCTAGAAGTGGAATTAGAATAATTGAAAATGGTAAAATAAAAAATCCCGGCAAATCAGTGAGAATCATCCATAATTTGCCTAGCCTATTACAAAATATCTCTTCGATTGGAAATAACGAAAAAAATGTCCTCCAATGGGCATCACTTCCATCAATCACCCCATCAATTAAAGTAGAAAAAATCAAGGTAATTTCAATTTAGAAATCAAGTTTGATAAAAATAGGAGATATTAGGCACAAAAATAGATCATATGACAAATGTTGCTATAAGAAAAATAACATATGCAATTGCCAAAATAATGCCCATTACCTTGCTAATCACACCCATTTTCAAAGCTACAAGTAATGATGCACTAAATGCAATCATTATTGCGTAATCAATAAAGACATCAGATGCAATAACCACACTACCAAGTGCTGCACCCACACCCATTATCATCAAAATGTTGTAAATGTTACTTCCAATAATATTACCAACACCAATATCAGTATGTCCCTTACGAATTGCAATAACAGAAGTAATCAATTCCGGAAGAGAAGTTCCAATTGCAATTACTGTAAGTCCAATTAGTTTTTCAGATAAACCAAATTCTTTTGCCAAGACTACAGAGTTTTCAACAGTAAGATAAGCACCGGCACCAAGTAATGTTACACCTAGTCCAATTAATCCTACAGCTTTTGGATATACATTGGTCTTTGAGATATTTTTTATTTCATTTTCATCATTTTCAATTCTTTGTTTCTTTGCATCTCGAAAAGTAAAAATTGTAAATGCCACAAGAGATCCTATCAAAAGTATTCCATCATATTGTGAAAGCTCACCATCTAAAGATAAGACAACAAGCAAAAATGAGACACCCAACATGATAGAAATTTCTTTTCGCATTGTTTCTCTACGAATTACAAGTGGAACCATTATTGCTGCAATACCAATAACCAATCCAATGTTTGCGATGTTACTTCCAATAATATTTCCTAAAATTATCCCACTGTGATCACCTGCTGCTGCGATGGTTGCAGCTAATTCAGGAGTAGAGGTGCCATATGCAACTACAGTCATACCTATTATCAAATTACTTATTCGTAGTTTTTTGGCAATTATTACACCCCCATTTACCAGCCAGTTTCCACCAAAACATAACATTGCAAGCCCAACTGCAGTTAGTACTACGTTAATTGCAATATCCATACTGAGGGTTCACTCTGAGGTTGTTTAAATTCGATGATTTATCATAAATTCACAATTCTAGCAATCAAAATAGATTCGCCAGGCTCCAAAAGAGTGTAAAAAAATCATCCACATAGGCAAGCAAAACACTAGGTTAACATTAATAAGGTAATGTACCGTACCATACAGTATGATGCGAGCAAGATTAACATATGTACCCATAGAGGTAGCAGATCAATTTGAGGATTTTATTATCAAAAGAGACGAGCAAGTATTAGATGCAGTAAAAGCAAGAACAAAGGATTACAGCACATTGACACTGTTAAAACTGTTGTACCAACTCAAAGAAAATCCCGTGACATTTTCAGAACTATATTCAAAGTCAAAGATTAGAATGAAAAGATCATTTTTAAACTATTTACACTTGTGTGTAGATTATAATTTTATTCAAAAAAAACCAGTCGGAGCAAATGTCATTTATTCTATAACAGACAAAGGAAGAGTAATGTTGAATTTGTTTATTCATAAAAATAATTAGACTGAAATCTACGTTCTGATAATAGAGAGATCGTTCAAGAAAATTGTACTTTGTGGCCATATGAGGTGTTAACGAGTTTATCGACTGTCAGTAAAAATAGTATCCCCACCAGCTAGGCACAAAAAATACAAAAAACTAGGTAATGTTCTACGTTATGATTTGTTGGAGAATGTTTTTCTAATTTTAAAATAAGTAAATTCATGGGAAGTCTTTACACTACACAATATTTCGATCTCAAACTTGATGAATGGAAGAGGACATTTAGGTTTCCTGTGAATTTTGAATGTATGAGGGATAGTTGCACGATCGAAATAGTTGATTTGGAAGAAAAAACTCACAAGATGACTTTTCAAAAAGGTGGGACAATGAAATTTGAAAAAATTGAGGGAAAATTCATGTTATCTTGGAATGACAATGACTTGATTTGACTCTCAAGGGTCATAAATCACATTACAACGTAAAATTCTCATCCTTCCCAAAAAATAAAAACTAATACATGCCAGGATTTTAATTAAAACCTATAATGTCTGAGGAAATAAAATCAAATGATTCTGCTCAAAATACAGAGTCGGATGCTAAATTAACAAATACAGATTCCTCTAATAATTATACAACCCAGGATAAAACTAGTACCGTAAAAAATTCAACTAATAATAACTTGATAAAAATTACAGTCATTGCAATTGCAATTGCCACATTTTTGGCAGGATTTACTTTGGCAAATACTCTAAATGATTCAGAGTCTGAAATAACACAAGAAGACATTAGAGTATTAGAAGAAAAAATAGAAAATCTAAAGGTATCTCCTGCATCTCCTCAACCAGCCCAAGCAGCGTAACCAACCCAACCAGAAATCTTTACAATATCCCTTGATGATGATCCAGTAAAGGGGGATCCTAATGCACCAATTACAATTGTTGAATTCTCAGATTTTCAGTGTCCATTTTGTTCTAGGTTCGTTGTACAAACACTTGGAGAACTAGAAGAAAATTATATTGATACTGGTAAAGTAAAATTAGTATACCGAGATCTTCCTTTAGGTAGCCTGCACCCAAATGCAAGAGCCGCTCATATTGCAGCTGAATGTGCTGATGAACAAGGAAAGTTTTGGGAGTATCATGATATTTTGTTTGAAAATCAAGTCCAATGGAGCCGTCTTGGAACTGGTGAATTGGATAATTCTCTAGTAAAATATTCCCAAGACCTTGGCCTGGATGTTACAAGTTTTGAGACCTGTCTTAGTTCTGATGAGATTGCAGATGAGGTAGACCAAGATGCTCTGGAGGCTAGAAACTATGGGGCATCTGGAACACCTACATTTTTCATAGGGAATGAAAAAGATGGATTTACTAAACTAGTCGGAGCTCAGCCCTACTCTTCATTCAAGCAAGTAATAGATTCTCAGCTTGGTTGATGTTTTGAAATTATTATCTGGCTCTAGAAGATAATTTTGGATTATCCACTATTTACTCTAAACTTTACCAAGATTACTCCTGCACCGACAACTGAAATTACTGGCACCATCCATGAAGAATACACCCCAATTCATTTTTTACAAAATGTTTTTAGCAGTACTCAAATTAGGAAATTATGGAAGAGGAATCAAAAGAAATCATTGTTTTAGGCACTATAAAAGCAGGAATACAATCCTTTGACAGAATATCAAAAGTTGCCGACATATCTACAAACGAATTAGAAAAAGTCCTTGAACAACTAGAATCTAGAACTTTGATTGTAGTAAACGAGAAAAAAGGATTTTTGGGCACAAAAATTCAAATCAACATTACTGAAAAAGGAGAAAAATATCTAGAAAATCAAATCCAAGAATTAAAAGAACGATGGAGACAAATGATTCAGCTGTATAAATTTGAAGACAAACAGAACCTCCAACAATACATTGATGAAAACAAGCTTTTCTTTAAACCAATGATATTTTTTGGAATACTTGACATGTCAATGTTTTCAATGATGTTCAGCATGGTTGAGTTGAGTATGGCCAACTATATTTCGCCTAAAGATATGCCTCAAGATGTAGATGGTGAGTTATGAATGGATAGTACTGAAAAGGCATCTATTAAATTTATTAATTTAAATTAAAACAACGAGAAAGACTTGGAAAACATTTGTCTCTAAGGACCTTTACCATAACATGAATTGTTTTCCTTACCGATCATTCTACTACGCAGAACAACGGCTTCTCGTTATGGTATGTACGTCAAAATCATATTTAACAATGATCTTTACAATCGTTTTGTGAAAACAAACGTAGAGTTTAATCTCTATTTGCTCTAAACTTTACCAGATATACTCCAGCATCTGTAATAGGGGCAAATTCTTTTATTCACATCAAATACGCATCAAACTATGGCACTAACGTATAAAAAAGCTGGTGTAGATATTTCTAATATTAAAAAAAGTCAAGCAGCAATAGGTAAACTAATTGAATCAACACATAAACTTCAAAAACTGGCAAAGATAACTCATGGTTTTGGTCATTATGCAGGAATTGTAGAAATCCCCGGTGGAAAACTTTTGGCTACACATACTGATGGAGTGGGAACCAAAGTAGTAATTGCAAATTTGATGAAAAAATATGACACAGTAGGAATTGATTGTGTTGCAATGAATGTAAATGATATAATATGCATTGGCGCTACACCTATTTCCTTTGTTGATTATATTGCTTCAAACAAAAATGATGAGAAAATTTTAAAGAAAATAGTAGAGGGTTTAGTTACCGGTGCAATAAAGTCTGCAATGCCCATAGTTGGAGGAGAAACGGCAATAATGCCAGATGTAATAGCAGGTAAAGGATTTTCATTTGATTTAGCAGGAATGGTAGTTGGAATTGTATCAAAAAAAGACTTGGTGCTAGGAGATAAAATAAAAACAGGAGATGTGATTATTGGCGTGAAAAGTAGTGGGATTCACTCTAATGGATATTCCTTAGCAAGAAAAGCACTTTTAACAAAATATACAGTCAAAGATAAAATCAAAGGGGTGGGAATTTTAGGAAATGCACTGCTTACACCTACTGAAATTTATGTAAAACCCGTACTTGAAATAATCCAAAAATGCAAAATAAATGGCCTAGCCCACATCACAGGGGGTTCGTTTACAAAACTACTCAGACTCAAAAATATAGGATATGAGATTGATTCCTTGCCTAAATTACCTCCAATTATGGGATTAATTGAGGAGCAAGGAGTAAAATTTGAAGAAATGTACAAGACCTTTAACATGGGCGTAGGGTTTTGCGTTATTGCTCCAAAGAATCAAGTGAATCAAATTAAATCTATTTTCAAAAAACACAAGATCGAAAGTCAGGAGATCGGTAAGATAACATCCAAAAAAGGTGTAACAGTTAATTCAATTAAAATCGCATAATTAAGCAACACCCAAATTAATTTTAACCCATAATTACCTTATAAGGATCCAATTATCCATATGTGAAGTAATGGCCGAAGAGCAGTTCATAGAGACCATAATTGGAGTAGGCATTCTACTTTTTGCGGCAAAATTAATGGCAGAGTTATTCCTCAGATTAAAACTGCCAATTGTTTTAGGAGAACTATTAGCAGGAATTATTGTTGGGCCATTTGCACTAGGAGCATTTTTTATAGTTGATGGTCGTCAAGTATTGCACATAAATGATGAGATAAAAATACTGGGAGAAATTGGTGCTATAGTAATTTTGTTTATGGCAGGACTTGAGATGACGCCAAAAGAATTCCTAAAAGGAGGTAAAAATTCATTCATAGTAGGTACGGCAGGAGTAGTCATCCCGTTCTTTGCAGGATTTATTGTTTTTGAATTATTTGGATTTGATGCATTACAATCAATGTTAATTGCAACAGCGCTTACTGCAACAAGTATTGCAATATCGATACAGGTTTTAAGCGAGTTTGGTAAAATAAAATCGCCTGAAGCTCGTCTCATTATTGGAGCTGCAGTAGTTGATGACATTTTAGCTATAGCAGTTTTATCAGTAGTCTCCTCCGTAGCCATCGGAGAAGGAGGAGTAGAATCCTTAGAAATTTCAGACATAGTTTTTACAATATTAAAGGTACTTGCATTCTTTGGAATTATGCTTATCGTAGCAGTAATTGTGATTCCAAAAGTGGTTACCCCCAGATTATGGAAAGCAAAAGGAAGTGTTGAAGGAATTGCCACGGCATCATTCTTTGGTGCAGCAGCGATAGCTGGCATTATTGGATTATCACCAATTGTAGGAGCATTTGCAGTTGGTATGGCTCTATCCACTAGTAAGGTCTTTGAAAAAATTGAGAATTATATTGGCAAGATAGGCTTGATTTTTGCTCCGTTGTTTTTTGCAATAATTGGAGCTCAGGTAGACCTTAGAGCAGTAAGCTGGGAAATACTTGGATTAAGTGGAATAGTCATCGTCATTGCCGTTACAACAAAATTGTTTGGATGTGGGTTACCTGCAATGTATCTTTTGAAAAATAAAGCTCAAGGAATGAGAGTTGGGATTGGTATGATCTCAAGAGGAGAAGTAGGATTGATAGTTGCAGGTGTAGGAGTATCTTCAGGTATTTTAACATCAAATGTTTATTCAACTATTGTAATCATGGTAGCTGTAACTACAATCATCACACCTATTTGGCTAAAGATAGAATACAGAAAAGAACAAAGGCTAGCAGAACATAAAGGACAAGATTGAAAATACTGAATAAAATTATTGAGATCAAAACATCCAAAGAAATCGTAAAGTCTTAAATTATCAAGAAATTGGATCTGGTTTACATGTCTGAAAACTCTTCTAGATCAGAAAATGAATCTAATCCATCTAATGAATACTTGCTCAAAGAGATTGCAAAAATAAAAGAAGAGTTAAATCATCTAAAGAATCTAAAAGACAAAACCTTTCGAACAACTAAATCAAAAACAAAGAGAAAGCCTGTAAGGAAGAGAGTTGCAGTTAAGAGAAAGACTGTGGCTAAGAGAAAGCCTGTAAGGAAGAGAGTTGCAGTTAAGAGAAAGCCTGTAAGGAAGAGAGTTGCAGTTAAGAGAAAGACTGTGGCTAAGAGAAAGCCTGTAAGGAAGAGAGTTGCAGTTAAGAGAAAGCCTGTAAGGAAGAGAGTTGCAGTTAAGAGAAAGACTGTGGCTAAGAGAAAGCCTGTAAGGAAGAGAGTTGCAGTTAAGAGAAAGATAATTCGAAGAAAATAGGCTCAAATATCACATAATTTAACGAATTTATGTCCTGAATAGCCACAATATTCATGAGTAAATTAGACTCGTCAATTACAAAAGCATGTTACGAAATTTCACAAAATCTGTTGTTGATTGATGAACCATCCAAACAACAAGTCAAAGATGAGATTATAGTAATTTGTAGAAAATATGCTTTAAGCAGAATGCCCAAAAGTCATGAAATACTATCAACAGTAAAAGGAGATGATTTTTCAAAATTAAAAAAAGTATTACTTAAAAAACCAATCAAGACAGCATCAGGAGTTGCAGTAGTGGCGTTAATGCCAAAACCATATGCTTGTCCCCATGGACGATGCACCTATTGTCCAGGTGGAATTGAATTTAATTCTCCCAACAGTTACACCGGAAAGGAACCATCGACATTAAATGCAATTGAAAATGGATATGATCCAAAATTACAAATTACGACAAAAATTGAAAAATTAATCGCATATGGACATGACCCAACTAAAATGGAGATTGTTATTGTTGGAGGAACATTTCTTTTCATGCCAAAAGACTATCAAGAAAATTTTATTAAATCTTGTTATGATGCATTAAATGGATTCAATTCAAAAAATATTCAAGAAGCAAAATCAAATAATGAACATGCAAAAATTCGTAATGTAGGATTTACAATCGAGACAAAACCAGATTTTTGTAAAAAAGTTCATGTTGATTGGATGTTAGATTATGGAATAACAAGAATCGAAATCGGCGTTCAATCGTTACAAGAACGAGTTTATGATATTGTTAATCGCGGACATAATTATAATGATGTAATAGAATCTTTTCAGATTTCAAAAGATGCAGGATTTAAAATTGTGGCCCATATGATGCCGGGATTGCCAACAGTTACACCCACAGAAGATATTTCTGATTTTAAAAAACTGTTTGAAGATCCACAACTAAAACCAGATATGTTAAAAATTTATCCATCACTGGTTTTAGAAAATACTCCCTTGTACGAGGATTATAAGCAAGGCAAGTATTCACCCTATTCTGATTCAGATTTGATTAACGTACTTACAGAAATGAAGAAAAATGTTCCAAAATGGGTTAGAATCATGAGAGTTATGAGGGAAATTGGACCTAATGAGATTATCGCAGGTCCTAAATCTGGAAATCTTAGACAGATTATTCAACAAAATCTAGCAAAGCAAGGTGCTTCCTGCAGATGTATAAGATGTAGAGAGGTAGGATTAAAGAAAAAATCAGAACAACGTCCTTTGAGTATTGATAGAATTAATTATGAATCATCAGGAGGAAGTGAAATATTTTTGTCATATGAGGATAGTGATGAATCAATCTATGGATTTTTACGACTAAGAAAACCGAGTATTTTGGCACATAGAGAAGAAATTGACACTAATTCTTGCATTGTTAGGGAGTTACATGTTTATGGTAAATCCTTAAAGATCGGTCAAAAAGAAGAAAATGAAATTCAACACTCAGGGTTGGGGAAAAATCTAATGAAAGAAGCTGAAAAAATATCTAGAGAGGAGTTTGATGCAAAAAAATTACTTGTGATTAGCGCAGTAGGTACCAGAGAATATTATCAAAAATTAGGGTATTCGTTATATGGGCCATACATGAGTAAACCATTGAATTAGTGAACTAAATGTCAGATACAAAAACAATAGGAAAGGGGATTTGGATTGACAAGTTAGCTCAGGAATTATTGGAACGCGAAAAATCATTAGGCAGAAATTTAGATTTAATTAAAGTAGAAAGTGGACTTGGAGCTTCTGGGATTCCCCACATTGGAAGTTTAGGAGATGCAGCTCGAGCTTATGGAGTCAAACTTGCCTTGGAAAACTTTGGTTACAAATCAGAGTTAATCGCATATTCAGATGATCTTGACGGTTTAAGAAAAATTCCTGAAGGATTTCCTTCATCATTAGAAGAGCACATTGCAAAACCAGTGTCTCTTATTCCAGATCCTTTTGGATGTCATGAATCTTATGGAATGCATATGAGCAGCATACTTTTAGATGGATTAGACAAAGTTGGAATAGAGTATGAGTTTAGACGAGCAGTAGATACCTACAAGAAAGGTTTGCTAAAGGATCAAATACACATAATTTTACAAAATAGTTCCAAAATAGGTGATAAAATTTCTGAATTAGTAGGACAAGAAAAATATCAAAAGTATTTACCTTATTTTCCAGTTTGCGCAAATTGTAAAAGACTCTACACAGCTGAGGCAACTGAATACATTTCAAATGAAAAAAAGGTCTTGTACAATTGTCATGATACCGAAATAGGCTCAAAAATAGTGAAAGGATGCAATCATAATGGAGAGGCAGACATTACAAAAGATTTAGGGAAATTAGCTTGGAAGGTGGAATTTGCTGCAAGATGGGCCGCTTTTGACATTAGATTTGAGGCATATGGAAAAGACATCATGGATTCAGTTAAAGTAAATGATTGGGTATCTGATGAAATTCTAAATTATCCTCATCCGCACCATGTAAAATATGAAATGTTCTTAGACAAAGGTGGAAAGAAAATTTCAAAATCTTTAGGCAATGTAATAACGGCACAAAAATGGTTAGAATTTGGAAATGCCAAATCAATTTTACTCTTACTTTACAAAAGAATTACTGGAGCAAGAGAACTTGGATTTGAAGACATACCATCCCTAATGAACGAATACAATGAGATAGAAGATATTTACTTTGGAAAAATTAAAGTAGACAACCAAGCAAAGCTTACAAAATCTAACGGATTATTTGAATATGTAAATTTGCTAAACCCACCAAAAGAATCAAGCATGCATGTTAATTTTAGACTTTTAATTGAATTATCTAAAATATTCAAAGAGGATAGAATTCAAAGAGTAATGAAAAAACTTTTAGATTATGGTGTAATTAAAAACGAACTGCCAGAGATTGAAGAGTTAATTAGATTAGCTGGAAATTATGCAGATGAATTTGATCAACAAGAAAAAATAGAGATTGAACTTGATGAATTAGCAAAAAAGTCCCTCAAGGAATTGGCTTCTGCACTTAATTCAGATGAAGATTTAGAAGATATTCAAAATACAATTTATCAGATTGCAAAATCAAATGAGGTTCAACCAAAGGATTTCTTTAAAATTCTTTATCAAATAATTTTAGGGACATCAAGAGGACCAAAAATTGGGCCATTTATTTCAGATATTGGCCGAAAAAATGTAGCGAAATTAATTTCAGAGCATCTATAGCTAAAACATGGCCCATGATCAACACAATAAATCACGAAACAATGGAGGATTTGCATTAATCATACTCGGAGCCCTTTTGTTGTTTTTAGCACCAAATATCAATCCCACAAGTCCGGAATTAGGATTTCTAGCCTTGGTTGGAGGAATAATTATTGGTGGCCTTGGATTTTACCTAAAATTCATCCGGTCTAAAGAAAAAAAAACATAAAGAAACGTTCATCTTTTGGAAAATTTTTTAGTCAATGATGGAATTGTTTGGAAGGAAAGAAAAGATAATCAAAAATTATAATGATATCAAGAATAGTGAGGAAGGGATTCTAAAAAAAGGTCTAGAGGATGAAATACAAGAATTACAAAAAATTTACAGAATAAGACAAGAAGAGATTAAGGGAAATGAAACAAAACTACATTCTGTAAAAGAAGAGTATGATTCTACCGTTTCGAGCCTAATGGAATTAAAGAAGGAATCTAATCAGAAAATTTTGGAGCTTGATGTAGTTAAACGAGAATATCAAGACGTTAGAAAAAAAATTGAAGAGACAGTTGAAAAAGTTCAAAAAAACAAGACAATAATTAATGAAATAAAAAAAAATGAAACTCATCTTAAAAACATTAAACAAGAATTAGAAAAATTATCAAAAAAAGAAAATGAGATTACAGGGAAAATTTCTGAAGGACAAGCAATACTTCACGAGATAAAATTACAAGAAAATCAAAATAAATTAAAAGAAACTATTGATACTCTAGATAATAAAAATCACGATTCAGGAAGTCTAGATAAAACATTTATTTTTTCAGACAAAGAAAAAGAATTCATCAAAGACCAAATTGGGCCTGATCAATATGCAAGAGGAGTAATGGAGGCTGCAAGCGTAGTGACAGCATCTTTAAAATCAAAATTAAACATGGCTCAAAAAGAACTTGAAACGATTCATAGGTTATTAGAAAAAGAACGTAAAGAGCACATGGTTACCAAAGAAACATTAGAAAAATTACAGGGTAAAAATTCTTAAAATAAGTTATAAATCAAGAAAATGTTTTTTCCATTTTTCCTTCATTTCAGCCTCAGAAATGCCAAGATCATACAGAGGGGAGGTCACCTCAAAAATTTCATTAACTTCAACTAGAACAATCGCATTAATGGAGCTTTTAACTCCACTTTCCCTATAATAACTCAAAATATCTTCGTATGTTTCCCCATTTCTAATAATAGTTCCCTGTCCTTTGAACCGGAATCCTTTTCGTAAAAAAGGATCTACAACATTAATCTCGAGTGAAGGATTTTTTTCTAGATTCTTTATGGTGTTGGGGGAACGAATATCTGCAAAGACCAAAGTATTCTCATCCCAAGCAATTATTGTCCCTTTTGGTGAAAGATTTGGAAGGCCTTGATCTGAAACCGTTGCGACATATCCTAATTTTTGAGAATTTAGAAAATTTTTAATAAATTTTGAGATTTTTTTCATTTTAAACACTAAGGAAGTAATTTAATAATTGTTAAGGTCATCTGAAAAAATCTTCAGCATACATCGAGAAAAAGAAAAAAGCTATCCCACCACCAATTATTCCAACCCATGCGCCAATTTGCTGTAATCTTGACATTGTCCATGCTCCCCCTAATCGTATTATTGAATCTACTCTATTTTCGAACTAAAATCCAAAGAGATCCACTCAATATTCAAAATTTATAAAAAGAACAATTTCTTTAACCTAAAATCATTCCATCAAATATGTTTCAAATTACATGGTGAATCAAAATGATAATTATTAATTCAAATATTATTTAAAAAGAAGGCGTAGTATTAGCCATAAATCATGCAATGTTCACATTCACAACTTTTCACTTGTTTTGATTTTGCAAGGCATTTTTTATGTTGACCTGCTTGACACTGCACACATACCTCATCCAAATTGTCTACACTAGTGTATTTTTTTGATTGATCAAAACCAAAACCACCATCTTGAGGTCCAACCATACTACCTCTAACATAAAGTAGTATTTTTACCTCACTAAACTGGTAATTTTATTAAAATTCACAAAATATCTTATTTTTCTTTTTTTTCATCAGAGTCAGGTTTGTCCCAAAGATGCATAGTGCCTCGTATCATAAAGGATCCCACAATAATTGCAATAAATCCCCCTAAAATGAATATAAAAAATCGCCCTACACTTCGGATGCCTATCATTAAAGATATTAGAAATCCTTTGTAATTATAATTGTCTCGAAAACAAGATTAAAGGTAAAATTATACTCTACTGTAATGAATTGTAGTAATAAAACAATAGGGTGTTATCATGACAATTCAATCCATTTGGAGGCAAAAGGCAAATGTCTTGTAAAAGATTGTAAATGTCAAAATTTTCAATAAAAAAAACTCAGATAGAAGATAGTTTGTTTTCTAAATCTTGTATTTCCTTTTGTGCTGCATCATACTTGTTTTTAACAAATTCTTTTTTTTTCTCAATTATAATAGATGATGCCTCTTTGTAACCCTGATCAATATCTTTGATAACATCACATGAATCTAATGAAGTTAAATGACCCGTTACGGTGGCCATTGCTCCTTTTTGATTAAACCTAACAATCCCGCCAAAAGCTTCAATATACATTAAGGCAGAATCTGCTTTGCTTTTGAAAGTAACCTTGCCAGTTTCTGTGTTGAATAATTGAGTCACACCGCCTGCCAGTTTAGTTACAATTACTGTCATGAAATTATCAAACATCATGAAGTATTAATTATTTTATAATGAAGTTCAAGCAGCAGGTTCGGTTGCTGCGGTTGCTTGACTTGCAAGAATTTTATCGATTTCATTAATCGCAAGTTTATCCCTTCCAATAAGATCAAATTTTTGAAGTAAAGTTTCAAATTTTGTCTCTTCTTGAACTTGTTCATTTACAAACCACTCAAGAAAAACATAAGTTGAATGATCTTTTTCTTTTTGGGAAATTTCTACCATTTTGTGAATTGCTGCAGTTACTGCTTGTTCATTTTTTAGTGCAGTTTTGATTAAATTCTCCAAGGATTTGTAAGAGGATAAAGGAGATTTTGTTGCAGGAGTCACAGAGCTTGATGCCATGTCATTTAGATAATGAATGATCTTAAGCATGTGAGTTCTTTCTTCTTCAGATTGAGAATAAAAGTAACTAGCAGCCCCTTCATATCCAGTAACTTCACACCAAGAGGCCATTGCAAGATATCTATTTGATGCATCGGCTTCAAGGGCAATCTGATTATTGAGAGATTGTTTCATTTTAGGAGAAATTTTCAACTTTATTCAATAATTAAGAATCATCGGTATTAAAAATACTTTTCACAAGAATAAAAAATTAATCTAGATAAAATATAGTGTTGCCATTCAAAGAAGTATCAGGTATTTCTTGGATAACATCCCAATGCTCAATAATCCTTCCATCCTCATTTATTTTGAAAATATCAATCAAAGATGCATCAAGTTCTGGGATATCTTGATAGTGACTGTGAGTTATCACATAGTCATTATCAGCATAAATTCTTTTAAGATCATATTTGATTACCTTCGGAGGTATCCCAGTAAATATTTGATCGAGATTGTCTAAAAATCCTTGTCTAGTGCCCGGCATCGCTGGATCATGCTCCACATAATCATCAGCTAAAAGTCCTGCAACTATTTTCTGATCCCATGGAGATAATGCAGATAAAAATATAATTATTGTTTCAATATTTCTTTTTTCTTTATCTGATCGAATCTCAAAAGAAGAATCAGTTTTTTGGATAATGTCGGTTAAATTAAATTTTATTATATTTTCAGGTAAAGGCATTTTTTCATCTTGAATTAACGGAGGGGTTATTGGATCCTGTGGAACTTCAGTTGGTGGAACTTCAGTTGGTGGAACTTCAGTTGGTGGAACTTCAGTTGGTGGAACTTCAGTTGGTGGAAGATCCAGGCTTTTTATTATCCCATAAGTTTCCCACTTTTTGGCAGTTTCTAAAGTCACACAGATTGAATCATTGGCATTTAATCTAATAACTAGAACTTTACCTGGTCTACATTGATTATCAAGATTTACAGAATTTCTCATATCTTCAATTATTGCTGAATCCCATGAGTCTGGACAGCCATCATCATCTTTTAATCCATTAAAGATTTCTTTTTCAGTTGGGCAAGAATCGAAAGCATCAGTAATTGTGTCAAAATCAGAATCATTTACAACATTAATTGTGTCGGGAACAATTTCTGGACACCCATCATCATCAAGATATTCATTAAAGTTCTCGGGTTCATAAGGACATGAATCTAATCGATCCTCGACTCCATCTTTATCAATATCTGGAGCCTTAAATTGTATTAATTCTTCAGAAACAGAATCAGGACAGCCATCAAAATCTTCGAATTTATTGTACGTTTCAGAACGTAGTGGGCATTCATCAAACTCATCTAAAATACCATCGTGATCATAATCACGATCTGAAACTGCAAAAGATGTCCCCGTTGAAACCATCGATGAAAAAATAACAATGGAAATTGTTGAAAACAAGGCAATCATAATATTAAATTTTTTTAGCTTCAATGATGCTTTAGATTGGCAATTTAATACTTGATCAAAAGAGTCAAAATCTTATGATTAAAAAGTAAATTACAAAACCACCTAAAAATACAACGCGTGTGCAACTCCAAATTTTCAATGAAATTGATAGCTTGGAACTTTTGTTAAGAAATTGTCACAAAACTAGCCTAAAATTAAAAAAAATTGGTAATATTCAACAACTAGAATAAATCAAAAAGATGATTTTTTAGTAATTATTTTTTTGAATTAAAATTCCAGGTATCAAAAAGTCATTTGGAATATCTAAAACATCCAAATGTATGATCATTTACCATGCCTACAGCCTGCATAAAGGCATAGCAAATAGTTGGGCCAACAAAATTAAAACCATGTTTTTTAAGATCCTTACTCATGTTTTCTGAAATTAGAGTTGATGCAGGAAGATCGGAGAGTAATTTAAAATTATTTTTTATGGGCTTGAAATCTACAAAACTCCAAATGTATTTGTCAAAAGATCCAAACTCTTCTTGAACTTTTAGAAATTGTTTAGCATTATTTACTGCAGAATTTATTTTTAACCGATTTCTAATTATTGACTCATTTTGGAGAAGTTTAGATATTTGTTTTTGATTGTATTTAGATACTTTTTTAGGATCAAAGTTTGAAAATGCTTTGACGTATCCCTGTCTTCGCTTTAGGATAGTTATCCAAGATAAACCTGCTTGAGCACCTTCCAAAATTAAAAATTCAAATAACTTTTCATCATTATGTTCAGGACGACCCCATTCTTTATCATGATAAGAAATATTTGGCTCTTGTGTTGCCCATCCACATCTTTCAACCATATCAAATACTACTAATCTAACATAAAATATTAGTTATTAAATTAACAATTGATGATGAATCAAAATCAACAATTATTGAAAATTAATAGGAATTTTTTCATTTGTTTTGTAATTTCAGCATCTATCTCTGCTCTTGTAGCACAACTTTTATCAGATTTTGAAAACCATCTTACCACTACAATTACAATAATTATCGGATATGGGATATATTTTGGAATTTTTTTTGTTTTGTTTTATCTAGATAACAAAACCCGTTATAGGAAAATGAATTCAAAATTAATAAAAAAAGAACTATTCAATCTTATCTCTTCATTTGGGATAGGAGAAGTTGGATATTTGGTTCTGAGATGGCCATCAATGTATTATTTTTTAGAAATAGGCATAGAGCCATATCTTGCCTCACTTATTTCCGAGATTATTTCAACTGCATGTTATATGGCCATAGTTTCTCTTTTTTTGCGAATTACTAAGACATTTTAAAAAAAATGAAAAGTACAATTAATATTATTATCAGAAATTTATCGTAATAGTAATCATCCAATTGATCAAGACTTGGAAATTTTTTGCTTTTTATAAAAAATACCCGCATATACTGCAGCTGCCGCAGATAATCCAAGAGAGATACTTTGAAAAGGACCTATATCAACTATGTTTTGAAAACCGGCATACCATAATGTAAAAAGTCCTGCGGAAGTATATGCCATTATATCGTGTTTCTTTATTCTAAATATTTTCAAATTAGTGGAATCAGAATTATTTTTGAGTGATGAAATTGAATTAAAAACATTATTTTTGACAATATTTGAAGATAAACTAATTGTAGGTAATTTTTCAATCTTTGTGCGAGATGGATTTTCACGACTAATCAAAATTAATTCTAAATTATCTTTTAGTTTTGAATTACTTTGTTGAAGTTCACTGATTGAATTTTGAATTTTTAAAATATCAGAATCAAATTCATTTAATGAATAATTTTTATCAACGGAGTAATTTTCATCAGGTGCAACAACGCCATTTTCATATCCAGAAAAACCAATTGTTGCATTAAATTTATCATTTGAATTAAAATTATTAAAGGAACTTTTATCCTTGACATTCTCAAACTCATCAAGTTTCTTTTGCAAGGTATTCAAGAATTTTCTGTCAGAGTCATAAATTGTTTTTCCACTTTTAATATAATCTCTCAAATACACTAAACGTCCTTTATCACCTAGCCCTAATTTTAGAAGTTTTTCAATAAAGACAATTGGATGGTCTTTTAGCATTTCACTCAAATCATTTCACTGCTTCCTTTAGAATCATTCCTAGATTAATTTACATAGAATTGTATTAAAATCAAGAACCTAAATCAAGAATCTATTTTGTCAATTTTTTAAAATAAACTTTAGCTATGAAATTTACCTAGCGATGCTAAATTTTTAGGCATAAAAATCCCCTTAATTATAGATTTGAGACTTCCTCAAGTATAGTGTTGGCAAATCGTTTATTTGTTCTAGGAATCCCTTTTGCCAGTTTTGATAAATGTGGTCGCAACTCTTTATCTGTAAATGTTAATTTTAAAGTGTCATAGTATCCAAGAGAAACAGAGTCAACTTCTTCTGCCATTATTTTTTCCAAAATTCTCTTTGCCTTTTCCAATCTAGTCTCAAGTGAAAGTCTGGACATACCGTATTCTAAAAATTTTTGAATTATTTCTTTATGATCTTCTCCAATTTCTATTACAAGTTTGAATTTTGGCATGTGGGTAAATTCATCTAAAATTTTGTCAATAGTGTTATCGAATTGAATATAATATCTTTGCATTAGAGGTAACATTTGATCTAAAATTGTTTGATCAAACTCATATGGTATTAGAAGATTTTTCTCAATGTCTATAGCTAACTCTGTTATAACAAACACTAAACCTAACGGATCACGAATTGCTTGTTTACGATATTTTATCGGATGTTTTACAAACATTTTGTTTAAACGGTTTAAGGTGTGTGCAGACAAAAGGCCTCTTTTTTTTCCTCCATCAAGTGTTCTTATTATTTTAAAGCAAGTTACAGAAAATAATGAATAATTTTTTGCATTGCCATTATGTTTTTCCAAACATTCTTTTTCAAATGCATCCATAAATCCGTCAAGGATTTTTGGAATTTGTTCTTCCGTCCCAATATTTCTAAAATTTATTGGTCTTGAAGATTCAAGATTTGCGGATGGATCTGTTGTTTTTGAAATAAAAATTGAACTTGTACGATTTAGAGCACTCATTATCGTAGTTAATTTTTTTTTATTTCCTTTACTGTATTTGCTTTTTTGTAGACTTTGAATTGAAAGGATAAGGGAATCAAACAAGATATAGATAAAAATTCTAATTTATGAATTTAAATGAATATTTTTCATATAAAACTTCATTTTTGAAGCAAAGTATGAATTTGGAGAACGATTTTAATCATCAATTAAAAAAAGATCTATTGAAAGAACTCATGAATAAAAAAGTAGTAATTTTAGCCGTAACAGTTTTGATTTTTAGTTCCAATTTTCAAGCAGTTTCAGCCGAAATTTTCTTCCCCTCAACTAACATTAGATTAACAAATCCACCCACATATTGCATCATTGCGCCAACAGATGAGATTTCAAAAGATAAAAGTCCAGGGTGGGTGAAAATGACAGAAAAGGGAATATCCTATTGGGAGCAGAGATTAAAAGAATTAGAACATGAAAATGACAACATTTGGGAGTTGGAGGCAAAAGTAATTTCAGAAGGAAATAATGACAAATGCGATGTTAGCATAGAATTCAAAAATAAACCAAGTTTATCAGATACGATTGGAGGGTTTTTTTCTTGGCCTACAGGAAAAATTGTGATTTATTATCTACAACCAAAATTATGTAATAATGTAATACCTTGTTATGACGAAAAAACTTTCAAATCAGATAATACAATTTATGCAATTACAATTCATGAAATTGGTCACTCCTTAGGTTTAGATCATTATGTTTCAGATAACAATGATCTCAACAGAAAATGGCAATCGGGAAATCAAAGTCCTCCTTCTGTAATGATTCCCACTATCCCCAATCGTTCTAGTTTATTACAAATAACAGATATTGATATTCAAAAAGTTCGCGAAATTTATGGTGCTAAAGGATTTTATGCATTTTCAAATTCTATAATACCAACAACAAATCAAATATCAGCCCCAGATCCAATTATCCCATCATCGCCGATTACTTCATTAAATATTTCCCAAAAAATAATTGAAGTCAATGGATACGACAGAGAAATAATTACACTTTCAGGTAAAATTTCTGAAGAGGAATTTCATCGAGGTATTTCCGTAATAATCACCATACACAAACCAGATAATTCTGTAGAAGTTTTGAGAATTTCAACCGCAGGTAATGGGTATTTTGAAACGTTACTTATTTTTAATGATGAATCAATCAGAGGTTCTTATCGTGTTTCAGCCAGCTATACTGAACAGGTGGATAAGAATATGGATATCATATTTGAGGTTATTGATAAAAAAACTAATTCCTCAACTTCGAAATTAAAACCAAATACTAGAATTTTAGATAATGACCAATCAGAAAACTCTGTTTCTCAAAATAATGAACAGATACCAGGATGGATTAAAAATAACGCGGAATGGTGGGCCGACGAACAGATTGGAGACCATGCCTTTGTGTCAAGTATTCAATATTTAATTAATCACAATATCATCCAAATTCCAGAAATACATGAAGCCAATTCCCAAAATTTTAAAGAAATGCCAATATGGGTGAAAAATATTGCAGGTTTTTGGGCGACTGACAATATCAGTGACGATGAATTTATTCGCAGTATTGAATTTCTATTAGAAAGTGAAATTATTATAATTCCATAATCTCCAAAATTTAAAAATTTTTCAAGGAGGTCTTATTTTTAAATTCTTGAGAAAACAAATAAAAAATAAAGCGGACCCGATCGGATTCGAACCGACGACCTAACGCTCCGCAAGCGTTCGCACTATCCAAGCTATGCAACGAGTCCTCAACAGAAACGAACTTTCAAATTTTTAAAAACGTTTGGTATTGAAAATACTATACTTCTTTTTCAGCCTTGTTGACATAGATGTAATTCATTAATACCCCTGCAATTATTCCGCCAAGAATTGGTGCTGCCCAGTAAATCCAATGAAACTCCCAAAATCCAGAAATTAAAGCGGGACCAAAAGTTCTTGCAGGATTTACAGATGCACCAGTTAATGGAACTCCAACTAAATGTATCAAAAAGATAATTCCACCAATTGAAAATCCATGCAATCCAGGAGATGCTTTTTTGTGAACAGCAGTCATAAAGATTACAGTTACTAAGAAGAAGGTCAAAACAGCTTCCACTGCAAATGCGGAGCTTATGCTGCCCTGGAGTAATTCACTTGGACCACCCTGAGTTGCAAAGTTTACTTTAGATCCTAGTTCAGGTAAAATGGCCCACAGTGTAGCTGCTGCGGCAACTGCACCAATTAATTGAAATATTATATACGCAATTCCGTCTTTGAGGCCAATTTTTTTTGTAATTATCATTGGAATTGTTACGGCAGGATTGATATGAGCGCCAGATACATGTCCAAATGCATAAACCATTAGACCAATAGCACCTCCGTGTCCAAGAGAAATGAATAGTACTGATTGAGTAGTTAATTCTTCACCAAATGCGGCAATTGCTAAAATTACTGAAAGGGGGCCGAAAAATACCAAGCCATATGTGGCAATTGCTTCTGCAAGCCAAGCTCTTGGATTAACCATCAAGCAAAGCCATTCCAATTACCATATAAAAGATTCGGATTGGTTTTGAATTTATTAAAAAAGCAATTAATTACGGGAGTAAAAAAATAACACATAATGATTTCAGAAGGCGAAACAATTCCAAAATTTGAGGTTGAAGATTCTAATGGGAACAAGGTGAAGTCAACTGATTTTAAGGGTAAAAAACATGTGATTTACTTTTATCCAAAAGATTTCACACCGGGTTGTACAACTGAAGCAGATGAATTTTCCAAAAATTATAAAAAGTTTCAAAATAAAGGAATTGAGATAATAGGAATAAGTCCAGATGATGTAGAGTCACATAAGAAATTTTGCGATAAAATGGGAATTAAATTTCCCCTTCTAGCAGATACAGACAAAGAAGTTTCTCAAAAATTTGGAGTCTGGGGAAAGAAAAAATTCATGGGCCGAGAATACATGGGAGTTTTTAGAAGTACATTTTTAGTAAATGAACAAGGAATTATTTTTAAAATATTTCCCAAAGTAAAACCTGCAGGTCACTCCGAGGAAGTTCTCGAAGAATTTTCTAAAGCTAAATAAAATTTTAAAGAAAAAATTAGAAAAAGGCTAGAAACCTTTAGGTAGTGTGCCTCTAGAAGATGTCGGTTTTGCAGGTTCTGGTTTTGCCTCAAACCCTTTTGGAAGGCTTCCACGAGCAGATCCTGTACTTGCTTGAGATTTTGCAGCAGCTTCTCTTTTTAGTTCTTCAGCATATGCTTGTTGTTGCTCAATTTTTTCTTGTTCGAGTCTTTGCAAGTAATTGCCTTCATATTCTTCTAATAATTCACTTCTTGATTTTGATTGAGTGCTTTGAGGAGCTGACTGTGTTGTTCCCTTTGGTAGTGTACCTTTTGGTAGCGTACCTGTAGGTTTTGGAACTTCTTTAGGTGGCGGTTGTTTATCTACAACTGCAATGCCTTCTACTGTTGCCCTTACACCACTAAATGTACCAAAGTTCTTGTCTGTTGGATGATAGGCTAATCTTTGTCTTGTTGCAAAGTATTGGTTTGATGGTTGTGCATAGCCTGTAACTGTTCTCTTTTGATCATTCCAGTTTGTTGTTGGGACTTTACCTACAATATCATGATGTCTTGCATAGTATCTATTAGGAGATGGGGAATAGCCCGTAACTGATGCTCTGTATTTGTGAAAATCAGACATTGGTGCAGTATAATATGCATTCTCTAGTGCTTCATTGAAATTTGTCGG
>Ga0307380_10000419_pt1 | contig 67910 bp, 72 predicted proteins | sample UN3MG_FD_202239 | JGI IMG/M metagenome (GOLD analysis project Ga0307380, IMG submission 202239) | Soil microbial communities from Risofladan, Vaasa, Finland - UN-3 | ecosystem: Environmental > Terrestrial > Soil > Coastal area > Acid sulfate soil | place: Finland: Risofladan, Vaasa | collected... | reverse complement strand
AGCCACGGTTGTTCAGGTAGAAGACGCCAAAGCCGTCTTGCCCCATGGCTGCGATTCTGGGAGCCCGATCGGGGGCGTTGGCACCATTGCCATGGAAATAGAGGATTGTCGGCTTGTCGTCCTTGGCTGGCGTCTGCCAGGCGACTAGCATGGTGCCGTCAGTGGCTGAGATCTCGACCTCATCAACGCCGTCCAGGCCAGCCTCCTCCGGGGCGATGCGGGCCGGATCGGGAAAGTACATGAACTGGCGGTTGCCGAAATAGGCCGCCACGCAGATTGCGGCATAGACCGCTAGGATCGAGAGGATGAGTCCCATGTTTTTCTGTCTGAAGCTTCCGAGCCAGACTCGAACTCGCTCCGGGTCATAGGTCACTGCCGACGACTCCAGCCTGCGAGAAAGGATCGTCCATCCTCCCTAAGATGTGTCGTCGTGTCATTCAAGGTTCTGGCCTCTCCAGCAGACTGCCACGATGAACCGTGAGGAGGCTAGCGGCCGGGAATTTGTGGTCGATTGCAGATCCGGCAAATGTGCGAGGCGTCAAAGATCTGCTCGGCCAGACAAGCTTCGGGACAACTGAGAAGCACTACATCGGAGCGCAATCGCGTTTGGCAGGCCGTGCGCTTGCAGGCGCGCTAAAATCCCCTAGGCGCTAACAGTAACAAACGCAGTTCCGAGTTGATCTTGGCCTCGGAGCCCGAGAGCACGAGATTCCTAATCTGAGGGTCGCAGGTTCGAATCCTGCCGGGGTCACCAGCTTTTGCAGTGGGGGTAGTGCCGGTGTCCAACACTTGCCCAACGTCTCGTTTTGCGCGGCCCACATATTGGGCATCCGTTGGGCAATCTCCGACGCCAGCAGCTTAAGTGTCTGATTTTGTTGGCGCCCCGTAGGGGTTTCGAACCCCTGTTTCCGGCGTGAGAGGCCAGCGTCCTAGGCCACTAGACGAACGGGGCGTTTGGGCCAGACAGGACCAAAGCTATTACTTGGGCCTGAGAACAGGATCAAGACCTATTGCGCCAAAACCTATTGTAGAGGCCTATCGCGCCTTGAGAGCGATGCGGGACAGCACCTTGCCGGTGGTGACGTCGATCACGGCGATTTCCGGTCCCGTCTCGGTCTGGAGATGGAGGGCCAGCCGGTCGCCATCAAGGGCCATCGAGGTGATCGTCGCGTCCGCCGGGATGACCAGCTCCGACAGAGCCGCCACCGCGGGCGGGGGCGCATCGGATGTCTTTTCTCCCAGCTTCGAAGCCTGATAGACGATGGCCGCCATCACGAAGGCGAAGCCGCCAACCAAAAGGATGCCCATGACGATCACGGCAATCTTGAGCACGCGCACCTGGCGCGGTGTAAATACCGTCCCCGGCAAAGGCGTATTGTCAGGCTCGCTCGTTACCGCCATCGTCTAGAAGACCCTTATGCCGCAATCACATCAGCCAGATGCCGAGCCCCTCAGCGCCGAAGTGGACGAGAGCCATGAAGGCCAGCGGCTCGACCGCTTCTTGAGCGAGACCCTGCCGCAGTTGAGCCGCACCCGGGTGCAGGCTCTGATCCGGAGCGGCCACGTCGCCTCAAGCGGCGCGACCATAGAGGACGTGAAATATAGGGTCAAACCAGGCGAAAGCTTCGAACTTTGCCTGCCGCCCGCGGCCGAAACGACGCTTCGGGGCGAAGACATCGCCCTCAACGTGGTTTACGAGGACGACGCGCTCATCGTCATCGACAAGCCTGCCGGCCTCGTCGTGCATCCCGGCGCGGGCCAACCGGACGGGACGCTGGTCAACGCGCTCATCGCGCATTGCGGCACGTCACTCTCGGGCATCAGCGGCGTGGCGCGGCCGGGCATCGTTCACCGTCTCGACAAGGACACCAGCGGGCTGATGGTGGTGGCCAAGACCGACCAGGCGCACCGCGCGCTCGCCGCGCAATTCGCCGATCATGGCCGCACCGGCGAGATGGAGCGTGGCTACCTTGCGCTTGTCTGGGGCGCGCCGTCGCGACCGCACGGGCGCATCAAGGCGCCACTGGGACGCCACCCCACGAACCGGACCAAGATGGCGGTTCTCCGGGAGGACAAAGGACGTCACGCCGTGACCCAGTGGCGCCTGGCGGAGACCTACGGCCACGATAAGGACGGACCTATCGCCTCTCTTGTCGCGTGCATTCTCGAGACCGGACGCACCCACCAGGTCCGCGTGCACATGGCCCATATCGGGCACCCGCTGATCGGCGATCCGCTCTATGGCCGCGGGTTTAAGACAAAACTGCGCAAGCTCCCTGAGAGTGCGCAAACCAAGCTTGAAACTCTCGACCGGCAAGCTCTTCATGCGGAACGGCTTGCATTTGTTCATCCCGTGACTGGCACCTTACTAGAATTTAATAGTCCGCTACCTGACGATCTCGCCGAGATTGCCGATACACTCAAGCAACTGTGATAACGTGTCGTCTTTCGTATATGGGACAAAGGTCCTATAGACGAAGGTCGCCGGGGGGCAGTACGAACGGGAAAGCGCGGCCGCTCAAGGCTGCGAGAGACGGGTTCCATGGCCACCAGAAGTTTGCCGAGCGTGAGCGCCCATGGCGGGCTCACACGCTACCTCGAAGAAATCAGACAGTTTCCGATGCTGGAGCCGCAGCAGGAGTTCATGCTCGCCAAGAGTTGGCGCGAGCATGGCGACCGCGACGCCGCGCACCAGCTCGTCACCTCGCATTTGCGACTCGTGGCGCGCATCGCCATGGGCTATCGCGGCTACGGCCTGCCGATCGGCGAAGTCATGTCCGAAGGCAATGTCGGCCTGATGCAAGCGGTGAAGCGTTTCGATCCCGACAAGGGCTTCCGGCTCGCGACCTACGCCATGTGGTGGATCCGCGCCGCGATCCAGGAATACATCCTGCGCTCGTGGAGCCTGGTGAAGATGGGCACCACCGCGTCCCAGAAAAAGCTCTTCTTCAACCTGCGTAAGATCAAAGGCCAGCTCAAGGCCCTCGAAGAAGGCGACCTGCACCCCGACAACGTGAAGAAGATCGCGACCCGGCTCGGCGTGAGCGAGGACGACGTCGTCTCCATGAACCGGCGGCTCTCGGGCGACTCATCGCTCAACGCGCCCGTGCGCAACGATGCGGAGAGCGGCGAGTGGATGGACTGGCTCTCCGACGATGACGCCGTCGACCAGGAAACGGCCCTTGCCGAGTCCGAGGAGAAGGAGCAGCGCCACGACATGCTGCAAGACGCGCTCGAAACGCTGAACGAGCGCGAGCGCCGCGTGTTCGAAGCCCGCCGCCTGTCAGAGGACCCCCTGACGCTGGAGCAGCTGTCCACTGAGTTCGGCGTCTCCCGCGAACGCATCCGCCAGATCGAGGTCCGCGCCTTCGAGAAAGTGCAGAAGGCCGTGCAGAAGGCCGCCAAAGCGGCCGAGCTTGAGCCGGAGCCGGCGGACTAGCTTTTCCATCACGCCTGGGCTGAACCATCCGCCGCTCGCGCGGGTGGGACAGCGCACGCGAACCGGTTAGAGTGTGCGCCGCCAGCGGACATGCGCGGGGGGCAAAGAACCGGTGAAAAAGCTGACAGTCGGCGGAGTCGAGATCGTCTATCTCGACGAGGGTAAGGGACCGTGCGTCATGCTCGGTCATTGCTCCAGCGCCTCGCACAAAGAATGGCTACCGCTGATCGAGACGCTGAAGGAGGAGTGGCGCGTGCTCGCGCCGGACTTCATCGGCTACGGACAATCCGATCCCTGGCCCATCGACACACCGTTCAGCATCCAAGCCGACGTGAAGGTTATGCTCGCGCTCGCCAAGAAGACCCGGGGGCCGCTTCATCTCGTCGGTCATTCCTATGGGGCGGCGCTGGCGCTCGAAGCCGCACGCACGCTCGGCAAGCGGATCAAGAGCCTCACTCTGGTCGAGCCCGTGTCCTTCCATCTGCTGAGACTCGAGAACCGTCCCGAGTGGAAGGACGTCGAGAAGCTGGGCATCTCGGTGCTCGACCCTGTCGCCAAAGGAGACGACCGCAAAGCCGCAGGCGCCTTCATGAGCTATTGGCTCGGCCGCTGGCGTTGGTGGTTGTCGCCGGCGCGCTTCAAGGACGCCATTGCCACCACCATTCCGAAAGTCGCGCTGGAGTTCTCCATCGCCATCGATGCGCAGACCACACTCTCCGACTATGCCGAGATCACCGCGCCGACTCTCTTGATTGTCGGCACTAAGACACCCCCGCCGACCCGCGCCGTCGTCGAGCTGCTCAGCAGCGCGCTGCCGAACGCAACGGTGGAGACGCTGAAAGGCGCGGGCCATATGAGCCCGTTCACCCACCCCGCCGAGCTCAATCGGATGATCCTCGCCCATCTCGCGGCGGTGCGCTGACAGAGGCGCCGTCCTCGTCGGGCAGCTCTTCAATGTCTCGCGCAAACAGCTCCTCCAGTTCCTTCGCCTGGGTTTGCGCGTTGGCGCGGACCTTCTCCAGATCCGTGTAATACTGGTAGTCCTCGTAGAGCCGCTTCTCGTCCAGTCGTTTGAAAGTCTGGGTCAACCGCTTCGCCTCGCTCGGTTTGAAGCCGAGCCCGCGCAACAGCCGCGTCGTCAGCTCAAGTGCGGCGAGGAACGTCTCGCGCTCGATGATGGTGACGCCGAGATCCATCAGCTTGTGAACATGCGTCCGGTCCCGCGCCCGCGCATAGATCGGCAAGTCCGGAAAGTGCTCGCGCACAATCTCGGCGACGCGAATGGAGTGCTCGACATTATCGATTGCCAGAACGAAGCCCTTGGCCTTGTGCGCCCCGGCGGCCCGCAAGATGTCGAGCCGCCCCGCATCGCCGTAGTAGATCTCCGCGCCGAAGCGTTTGACGAAGTCCACTTGAGCGACATTGCTGTCGAGCGCGGTAAAGGGAATACGCCGTCCTCGCAGGACGCGGGCGACGATCTGACCGAAACGCCCGAAGCCCGCGATGATGACGTGTTGGTCTCCGTCGGGCGGCATTTCATAGTCCGGGGCCGCCGGCTGCAGCGCGCGCGCAATCCGGTCGTCCACCAGCAGAAGAAGCGGCGTGGCCGCCATGGACAGCGTGACCGCGAGCGTCAGCAGGCTTGCCAGCTCGCGGCCGATCACGCCTTCGGACATGCCGACCGAGAACAGGACAAAGGCAAATTCGCCGCCCTGACTGAGCACAATCCCCAAGCGCCGGGCCTGCGCGTTGCCCAATCCCCACCAGCGGCCAAGCCCGAAAAGGATGGAGCCTTTCACCAGCAACAGGCCGGCGACGATGGCCAGAAGCGCGCCGGGTTGCGCGACCAGCACCGAAAGATCGACGGACATGCCGACCGCGATGAAGAACACCGCCAGCAGCAGACCCTCGAACGGTGCGATGTCGGCTTCGATCTGGTGGCGATATTCGGAGTCCGCCAGAAGGGCGCCGGCGATGAACGAGCCGAGCGCTGCGGAAAGCCCGACCGCCTCCATGATCAGCGCCACGCCCACAACCGTGAGCAGCGCGCTGGCGGTCATGGCTTCACGGACGCCCGTGGCGGCAACCAAGCGATAGAGCCGGCTCAACAGAAAGCGCCCGACCACGATGACGCCGAGAATCGTGCCGATCGCGATCGCCGCGCTCGTGAGATCCATCTTCGGCTCTTCGCCGCCGAGCGCGAAGAGCGGCACCAGCGCGATCAGCGGAATGGCCGCCAGGTCCTGGAACAGCAGCACGGAGAAGGCGAGCCGGCCGTGGCGCGTGGTGAGCTCGCCCTTCTCCTCGAGCACCTGGAGCGCGAAGGCCGTCGACGACAGGGAGAGCGCAAGCCCGATGAACAGCGCTTGCGCAAACGTGACCTGGAGGCCGAGGGCAATCCCCGCGAGCACAATGGCCGTAAGGACAAGCTGCGCCGTCCCCAGCACGAAGATCGACGAACGCATCGACCAAAGCCGAATGGGACGCAGCTCGAGCCCGATTACGAACAAGAGCAGGACGACACCGAACTCGCCGAAATGCAGGACCTGGTCCGCGTCTTCGAAGGCGTAGTACCGGCCGAGCACATAAGGCCCAATGACGACGCCGGCCGCGAGGTAGCCCAGCACGGCACCGATACCGAGAAACCGGCCGATAGGGGCTGCAATGGCGGCGGCGGCCAGAAACACAACCACCTGAATCAACGCCGTCGTCATGCTCGTCGAATATCCTCCTGCTGTTGGGTATCACGCGAATCGCCGGGCAGCCAGAACCAGCGTCGGCGCCGATTGCTTGTGACGGTCCCGGCCTCTAGGAGTAGGCGGCCATGACCGCTGCCCAAGACACGCCCGCCGCTCAAGACACGCCCGCCCCCTCGTTTCGCCAAGCGCTTCCCGTCTGGGGCAAGATTGGGGTGATGTCCTTCGGCGGACCCGCCGGGCAGATCGCGCTCATGCATCGCATCCTGGTCGAGGAACGGCGCTGGATTGGCCAGGAGCGTTTCCTCCATGCGCTGAATTTCTGCATGCTGCTGCCCGGACCCGAGGCCATGCAGCTTGCCACCTATGTCGGCTGGCGGCTCCATGGCACCCTCGGCGGGCTCGCCGCCGGACTGCTCTTCGTCCTGCCCGGCGCATCCGTGGTGCTCGCCTTGAGCATCGCCTATGCCTGGTTCGGTCAAGTGCCGCTGGTCGAGGCCGCCTTTGTGGGCATCAAGGCCGCCGTCCTCGTCATTGTCATCGAAGCCCTGCTCAAGGTGGCGCGGCGTACGCTCCACCAGTCCCATGACTGGGCAATCGCCGCCGCGGCCTTCGTCGCCATTTTCTTTCTGGACGCGCCCTTCCCGCTGATCGTCGCCGGCGCGGGCCTGGCGGGCTACCTGCTCGCCTTTGTCTATCCACCGGACGTGCCGCCGCCGCTCGAGACGCGGCCCGTATCCTTGGTCCGCACCGTCCGCACCGCAGGCCTGTGGCTCGCCATTTGGATCGTACCGCTTATTGCCGTGAGCACCGCGTCCGCCGACACGCCCGTCATCGCCGACATCTCGCTGTTTTTCTCCAAGCTCGCGGTCGTGACCTTCGGCGGCGCTTATGCGGTGCTCGCCTATATGGCCCAACAGGCCGTCGAGACCTATGGCTGGCTGAGCGCGGGCGAGATGCTCGATGGACTGGGGCTCGCCGAGACCACGCCCGGACCGCTCATTCTCGTCACCGAGTTCGTCGGCTTTCTCGGAAGCTATCGCAATGGCGGCGCCCCTCAACTCGCCTTCGGCCTGCTCGGCGCCGCCGTCACGCTGTGGGCGACCTTTGCGCCGTGCTTCTTATGGATTTTCGTCGGCGCGCCCTATGTGGAGCGGCTTGCGTCGAACGTAAAGCTCGCCGGCGCACTCCGTGGCGTCACCGCGTCGGTGGTCGGCGTGATCTTGAATTTAAGCCTGTGGTTCGCGCTGCATGTCATCTTCGGCAAGCTCGAGGCCGTATGGTACGGGCCCTTGCGCCTGTGGACGCCAGACCTGACAACCTTCGACTTGGAAGCCGCGCTCCTTGCCGTGCTCGCCGCGATCCTCCTGCTTGGCGTGCGCCTCGGCATTCTGACCACGCTGGCAATCACCGCATGCGCCGCGCTGGGCATTCATCTCCTCGCCGGCGCATAAAAAAAGCGCGCACTCTCGCCCGCGCTTTTCCAAACCGTAATGTGCCCGAAAAAACTAGTTGCGGGGCACCCACAAATTCACGAACGGCGCGCGGACCCACGTGCCGCGCCGGCTCTTGCGGACCGTGGTGAACGGCGCGTCGACAGCCGTATCGGCGTTGTTCGTCCGCACCGACGTGGTCGGCGCATCGACCTCGGTGTCGTAACCGTTGCTGCGCCACCAGCGGCGGTTCCGCCAACCGGCCTCTTGCACCAGCGCGGTCTCGGCCGAGGGCTTCGCGAGCCCCGCGGGACCGGCGGACGCCGGGGCGGGCAGGAACATGGCGGCGGCGAAGAACGCCGCGGTGAAACCGGAAATAATCAAACGGGTCATCCTTTTCCTCCTTTTCGGGGGTTCAGGGTATTAACTGTGATCGTCTCTTGAAAGGTATGAGGCCAATGTGGCGGCAGCATGTGCCTCACGCAACCCCTAAACTACAGCCACCCTTTGTGCTTGAAGTAAGCATAGGGCAACACGGCAAAAAGGACCATTAACGCGAGCGCCAAGGGGTAGCCGAATAGCCAATCGAGCTCCGGCATCGTGTGGAAATTCATGCCGTAAATTGAGGCAATCAGGGTCGGCGGCAGAAACACCACCGCGGCCACCGAGAAAATCTTGATGATGTCGTTCTGCTGGATCTGGATCATGCCCAGCGTCGCATCGAGCAGGAAAATAATCTTACCCGACAAGAACGTAGCGTGGTCGGTCAGCGAATTCACGTCGCGCACGGCCGCCCGCACGCGCGCATAAACGGGCTTCCCCTCTTTGCGCTCGTTGACGACGAATGCCAGGAACGTCAGCAGGCGCCCCAAGGAGTGACAGCTCTCCCGCGCCTTGGAGGCAATCTCACCCTCGCGCCCGATCGATTGCAGCACCACGTCGAAGCGCCGCTGGCGTGCCGCGACGGCGCCCTTGTTCTCGAACACCGAGTGGGACAGCGTCTCGACTTGCCCCTGAATGCGCTCGATGAAGTCGGCGAGACGATCGACGATCGTATCGAGCAGGCCGGCCAGAACGACGGTGCCTGTGGTGAGATTCGGTTCCTGCCGGTTACAGCGCGCGGCGAAGATGGCAAAGGCGCGGGGCTCCGCGTAGCGGACCGTCACCAGCCTTGTGCCCGCGAGAATGAAACTGACCGGCGTCGTCGTCGCCTGGGAGCCTTCCCCTTGAAACAGCAGCGTCGCGGTCATGAAGTAGGCGCCGTCTTCTTGATAGAGGCGGCTCGAAGCCTCGATCTCCTGCTGTTCCTCGCGCGTGGGGACGTCGATCTTGAGCGATTTCTCGACGATCGCCTCTTCGTCCCGCGTGGGGTTCAGAAGGTCGAGCCAAACCGTTTCCTCGGTGAACCGGTTTAAGCCGGTCTGGGCCGTCAGCGCGCCCTCGCGAAATTCGTAGATGGTGAGCATCGCCCTCTCTTATATGGCCCCGCCTCCCCCATAAGAAGCCCCTCATAGACCGCAGAGAATGACCGGGGTGAGACAATGCGGTCCAAAGTCGGCTTTGACAGGCCACCGACTGCAGCCTACGAATTTGCTATGGGCTGGCTGCGCAAAGAAAGAGACCTCATCGGCCTCGTTGTCGTCTGGACGATTCTGCTCCAGTCGATCGTGCTCCCGTTCACCACCGGACTCCATGCCGCGACGCTCATCTCAGGATCTGCGGAAGCCGGCATCATCTGCGCCTCCAGAGGCACGGCCGTCACGCCGGAAAGCCCTGCGCAGAAGAATCAAGGGTCTGACTGCCAGTGCTGCCACATGTCCTGCCGCCAAGGCTGCAGCGGAATGGGCAGCGGCATTCTGCCAACCTTCGTACGCGTGCGCTTGCCGTCTTCGCCGGTCATCGCCGCCACAGTGCCGAGCAGCGATACGCTTGCGCCGCAGCTGGCGAAGCACGCCACAATACAACCCCGCGCGCCCCCGCTCACCTAACTCCTAAGCACAACCGCCGTCTCGCAGTCGCCTCTGCATCAAGGGCGCAGCACGGCGCGTGCGCAACCATCCAAGTCAAGATCAACAAGGGGCGATTCCGGCTCCAAAAGAGTCCGGCGCCCATCGGGGGGTTATCACAATGCGTTCCACGTCTTCACGCGCCGCCGTCCCGGCGCTTTGCCTGGGGGCCGTGCTTGCGGCCTTGCCGGGCGTCTCTCTTGCCGACTCCGATCATGGCACCGGACCGCTCGCCGACACCCATGCTCCGGCCGGTGTCATGTTCGACCACATGCACAAGGCCGGCGAGTTCATGGTCGGCTTCCGCTACGCCTATACGAGCGCCGGCGGCGACATGCTGCACGGGTCGGACAAGGCATCCGATCAGGAGGTCATCGACAAGGGCTGTAAGCCACACAGCTGTTCCATGGCGCCCAGCGATATGGCCATGAAGATGTACATGCTGGACATTATGTATGCGCCGACCGATTGGATGACGCTGATGGTGATGCCGATGTACATGTCCCACGACATGACCATGCGGCCGCTCACCTCATCCATGAGCGGCATGGACCATATGGGCCACATGGACATGGACATACCGATGGAAGAGCACGGTGCACACATGCATAGCGGCGGTCATTCCCATGGCACCGATGGCTGGGGCGACACAATCTTCGGCCCAGAGCTCAAGATCGCCGACGGTCCCGGCTATCACGTTCAGGTGGCGCCGATGTTCAGCGCGCCGACCGGCGACGTGGACAACAAAATGAACGGCGCCTTCACGCATTACATGATGCAGCCGGGCTCCGGCACTTGGGACTTCATCCCGAGCATTACCTATACGGGCCGGGCCGACCGCATCACCTGGGGCTCGCAACTGCTCGGCGTGGTGCGCATGGAAAAGGAGAACGACAGCGGCTACCAGCTGGGCAACGTCTTCCAGGCCACCGGTTGGGGTAGCTATCGCTTCGCCAACTGGATCTCCGCTTCGATCCGCGGCCTTTACACCGACCAAGAAAAGATCGAGGGCCACTACAACGGCGCGCACAATCATGCGAGCCCGCCCGACCTCCAGTTCAACTATGGAGGCCAGTTCTGGTACATCGGCTTCGGCGTCAACACCGTGGTGCCCGATGGGGCCTTGAAGGGCCTGCGCCTCAGCGCCGAATGGCTCCAGCCCGTCTATGACGATCCCAACGGCTATCAGCTCGAGCGCGAAGGCACGCTCTGGGCGAACGCCAGTATGGCATTCTAGGGCGGACCGGCGGCCGCCCCTCCCGCTTCTTGGGGCGGCCGCTAATTCTTCTGCACGATACAGGCGCCGCCGTCTTTTCTGAGCGCGGCGCAAATTTCTCGGGCATCCGTGCGGCTATCCGCGCCGATCTGCACCATGTAGAGCGCGCGGCGTCCGCGGCTGAGATTGCGCTGCGGCAGCACGAACGGTTCGCGATCGGCGAGCACCGAGCCATGCGCGTGCCTGAGCCGCGCGAACTTCGCCAGTGCCGTGCCTTTGGAGAAAGCACTCGACACATGCGCGCCCCAAGGACGCCACGCCCCGCTCGCCGTCAGCGGCTCGGTCTCGTAGACGGCGCGCACCACGAGCGGCGCGAGAGTCCTACAAGACTCCTGCACCCCATCGCCCTCCGTCTTGAGAGACTCCGGAAGGTCGGTTTCCGGCAACTTCCATTCCTCGGCGGCCCGGCCAGTCACGAACATGACGTAGCGGCGTGTCTCTCCGGGTAGGACCCGGTTGCCCGCGAGCCAACCGCGCACCCGCTCCTCGCCCGCGTTGTAAGCGGCAGCGGCGAGCCCGAAATTTCCGAATTCTTTTCTGAGATCCGATAGCAGGCTGGCCGAGTGGACAATCGCCGATTTTGGTTCGAACGGATTGTCGAGGCCGCGATCCGCCGCCGTACCGGGCATGAACTGGGCGATGCCTTGCGCGCCCTTGGGGCTGACGGCGTTTGGATTGAAGCGGCTCTCCCGCCAGATCAGCCGCACGAAGGGCATCGGCGGAAGCCCCCGCGCCTCGGCTTGCTGTTGCATCAGCGGACAGACAATCTCGACGAAGGGCTTCGGCCCGGCCGCCGCCAACCCCGCGGCCTTGATACCGGACGCGACACCGGTGATCGCGCTCGCGTCCGCGGCGCGCGCCGCGTTGGCCACGATCCCCATGGCGCCCACGACCGCCACGCTCATTGTTAGAATGCGCAGCGCTCGGCGCATGGCATCAGGTCTTCTGAACGATACAGGCGCCGCCCGCCGCTTGCAGCTTGTTGCAGAGCTTGTCGGCGGCGTCGCGCTTATCGAGCACGACGCGGGCGGAATAGCGCAAGTCGGTGCCCATACTGAGATCGCACACCGCGACAACGGTCGCGCTGTAGTCACCGAGAATGTCGGAATAGTCCTTCTTGGCTTGCGAGAACGCATCGAGCGCGTCTTGCTTGCTGAAGGACGACGCGATCTCGACACTCCAGCCCGTGGCGGACGGCACGAGGTCCTCGGGCGGCTTCCGACCGTCGAGGCAGGGCGCGAGCGGATTTCCGTTTTCAATCGGCTCGGCCAGGGCCGGGCTCGCGGCAAAAACCGCGCAGAACGCTGCCAAGCATAGTGGTCTCATGCGCTAGTCCTCGCGGCGGATTCGCCTGACGTCAGCATACCTCAACCGGGCCAAACGCGGAGCGCCATGTCGGCGACGCGTTCGAGCTCCTTGCGGCTCGCTCCGGCCGCCGCCTGGATCGCCATGCCTTGGGTCACTGTGGAGAAATATCGGGCCAGCGCGGCCGGGTCGGCGTCGTCGGGAAGCTCGCCTTCGTCCTTCGCCTGCTTGAAACGATCCCGGACCGCTTTCTGTGTCGCCGCGCGCCTAGCATTGAGCTCGTCACGGATACATTGCGCGTGCTCGCCCGCCCCGGCAATGCCTTGGACGAGAAGGCAGCCTGCCGGGTTGGATTTGTCCGTCAGCGATCGGGCGGTGCCGTACAAGATGGCGGCGATCCCCGCCCGGGCGGATGGCGCCGCGAGCGCCTCGTGGATGACAGCGCCCTTCGTGGTGACATAGCGGTCGAGCGCCCGGCAAAACAGCGACTCCTTGTTGCCGAAGGCGGCATAGAGGCTCGGCGGGTTGATGCCCATGGCCTCGGTCAGGTCGCAGATGCTCGCGCCCTCGTAGCCCTTGCGCCAGAACACCTCCAGCGCGCGGTCAAGCGCCTGATCCACATCGAAGTTTCTGGGGCGGCCAACGGCCACGGGGCCCTCTCCAAGCTGTTTTCCGATGCCTATCATCTCCCATCTTTGTAGCGTTCGTTATATAATGCTCTTGACGCCGTGGGTCCAGGTGTACATATGTAGCGTCCGTTACATAACTCAATGGAGAGTGGACCCATGTCTAAGAAACTCACAGGAAAAGTCGCCCTGGTAACGGGCGGCTCGCGCGGTATCGGGGCCGCGATCGCCCGGGCGCTGGCCGAGGACGGCGCCGATGTCGCTATCAGCTACGCGTCCTCCGAGGACAAGGCCAAGACCGTGGTCGACGATCTGCTCGCCAAGGGCGTTCGCGCCCATGCCTTCAAAGCCGATCAAGCCGACACCGACGAAGTGACCGGTCTGATCCAGGCCGTGGTCGAGCGCTTCGGCCGCCTGGACATCCTCGTGAACAATGCCGGCGTGTTCACGCTGGGCCAGGTGCATGATCGCGCCAATAATCTTGTCGAACTCGACCGTATGTTCGCCGTCAACGTCAGCGGCGTCGCCACGGCCGTGCGTGCCGCAGCGCCCTTAATGGGTGACGGCGGACGCATCATCTCGATTGGTTCGGTCGTGGGTGAAAGCACCCCGTTTGCGGGCGCTGCCGACTACAGCGCAACCAAGGCCGCGCTGCTCGGTTACACGCGCGGTTGGGCGCGCGATCTCGGCCCCAAGGGCATTACCGTCAATACGGTGCAGCCCGGCCCGATCGACACTGACATGAACCCGGACGGCAACGGCGAGTTCTCGGACACGCAAAAGGGATTCACCGCGCTGGGCCGCTATGGCACGGCCGATGAAGTCGCGGCAGCGGTCGCATTCCTCGCGAGCCCGAACGCCGGCTACATCACCGGAACAACACTGACCGTGGACGGCGGCTTCAACGCCTAGCCCCCGGTCAAAAGAGTAGGAGGTTTGTTATGATTGAAGTCAGACCCTTCGACACGCTCGGCGGCGCCGACCACGGTTGGCTCAAGGCCAAGCATCACTTCGCCTTCGCGCGCTATTTCGACCCGAAGCGTGTGAACCACGGCGCCTTGCGCGTCTGGAACGATGACGAGATCGCGCCGAACACCGGCTTCCCGCCCCATCCGCACGCCGAGATGGAAATCATCACCTATGTGCGCAAGGGCGCGATCACCCATGAGGACAGCCTGGGCAACAAAGGCCGCACCGAGGCCGGCGACGTTCAGGTCATGAGTGCCGGAAGCGGCGTGCGTCACGCGGAATATAACCGCGAGGACGAGCCGACCACGCTGTTTCAGATCTGGATCGAGCCCGGCGTCAAAGGCGGCGAGCCGTCTTGGGGCGCCAAGCCCTTTCCGCGGGACCAGCGCTCCGGCCAGTTCGTGGCTTTGGCGTCCGGCTTTAGCGGCGACGGCGATGCGCTGCCGATCCGCGCCGACGCACGCGTGCTCGGCGCCACGTTGAAGGCCGGCGAGACGGCCGAATATCGCCTCGGCACGGCGCGGCACGCTTATCTCGTGCCGGCTGCCGGAAAAATCGAGGTGAATGGCGTCACGGTGAACGCCCGCGACGGCGTCGCGATCGAGAACGAGACCGCGCTGACGGTCAAAGCCCTCGAGGACGCGGAGATCGTTTTGGTCGACGCGGCCTAACCTGCGAGACGGGGCGGCACCTTTCGAGGTTGTCGCCCCGCCCCCAAACTCTAGATCGAGATCAGGACCACGCCGACAACAGCGGGGATCAGCCCGAGCACGCGATGCCAAGGCATCGCCTCGCCAAGCACCACCACGCCGAGCAACGCGCCGCCGACAATGAACATGCCGTAGACCGGCACCACTATATTGGCCGGACCCAATGCCAGGGCGTGGAACAGGGAGCTGACCGCGACGGTGAGCGCAATGCCGCCGGCAATGGCCCAAAGTAGCGGCGGCGTCTCGAACTCGAACAGCATCGCCTTGAGCTCACCGCGCCAAGCGACCATGGCAATGGCGAAGATCGCCACGATCGTGGTCGACACCGCCAGCACTTGGTACGTGGTGACATTGCCGCTGCGCTCGGCAAGCTTCACGAACAGCGTCATGAGCGAGTAGCCGGCCATGCCGAGCAACGCCCACAGAATATAGGAATGGATCACCGCGCCCTCCCGCGTCTCTGCCCCGAAGAGTTCAGGTGTCAGAGACCGCGATCGCCGCGACGTGTCAACTCGCGGGCTTTGCGAAACCTGCGCGCCTAGTCGTCTTCGACGGCGGTTTGCGGGCGATCGCTGCCGGGATCGAGCTCCTCATGCCACTTGCCATCGGCCGTCTCATATTGGATGCCGACGGTCTCGCCGGGCACTTTCTGCTCGCCCGCCGCGCGCTTGGCCGCTTCGAGCGCAGCCTCATGGGTGGGAAAGGTCTCCGAGATTGTGCCCCGCGCCTGGTAGGCCCAACCGTTCTCATGTTTGATGATCTTGTAGACGACTTTCGACATAGGCTTCTCCTCGCGCTCATCGGTCTCGCACAACAGCCTTTACGATGAATGGTGAGAGCACGGCAAGGAACGCAAGCATGTCCCTTAAAATTATCGGTGCGGGGTTCGGGCGCACCGGCACCTTATCTCTCAAACTTGCCCTGGAGCAGCTTGGGTTTGGCCCCTGCTACCACATGATCGAGACGCGTGCGCATCCTGAGCATGACGCGCTGTGGCTTGCACTGGCGCGCGGCGAAACCAACGATTGGCGCGCCATTCTGAAAGACTATTCCGCCACCGTCGACTGGCCGGGCGTCTTTATCTGGAAGGATCTGGCGGACGCGAACCCGGACGCAAAGGTTATCCTCAGCATCCGCGATCCCGAGAGCTGGTACGACAGCGCCTCCAAAACCATCTTTGCCCGCATGCGCGACTTTGCCGATGCTCTTGAGAACACCGAGGCGGAACCTGCCGACCCGGAGCACCGGGCGCATATGCGCATGGTCAACACCGTGGTGATGGATAACACCTTCGAAGGCGATATCGGGCGCGCGCACGCCATCGACGTGTTCAAGGCCCACAACGCCGAGGTGCGCCGCACCGTCCCGCCCGAGAGACTCCTGACCTATGAGCCGGGCGAAGGTTGGGAGAGGCTTTGCGCCTTCTTGGGCGTGGCCGTGCCGGATAGCCCCTACCCCAAGGTCAACAGCACCGCGGACTTCGCCGCGCGCTTTCCGCAACGCTCTTAGACGTGCTTAAGCGTCGGCGCGAGCCTCCCTCGGGCGCAATGCCGCCGACTTGCGTATGCACTCACCAAGCGAGGCAAACACTGAACGCTTAATCACGGCATGGTCCCGAAAGCCCTGGCGCTCCATCAGCGCTTGGTGCAGTTCCGGCAACCGGTAGAACGGTACGCTCGGATACCAATGGTGCTCAAGATGGTAACCGATATTGCACGGCAGGATGAACATCGATTCCAGCCATGTGGGAATCGTGGTGCGCGTGATCGAATACTCTTCCTCGTCGCTCTCGACCGCGCTGTGTTCGCATATCAGTCGGATGTACTGCGTCGCGATGTGCCACGTGCAGAACGGCACGATCCAATAAAGTAGGAACGCCATCCACCCGCCGTAATACGTCAAGGCGGCGGCAATGCCGGCATAGAACACAACGCGCGCGGCGCGCATCCACCCAGGCGAAGGGATCAGCGTCGCGCCGATTAGGCCGCGCACGATCCAAAACAACCCAGTGTAGAAGGCCGCGCGGCGCAACAGCACCCACGCGAGTCCCAGGCGGGTTTTGGGAAACTCCCAATCGGGGGCGAGCTCGCCCGCGGCATCGTGCGTGTACCAAATGTGGCGGTTCCCGTCGTCGGGAAGGCTTGTGTATTGGTGATGCGTGCCGTGAAACTTTCGAAAGCCCTCGACCGAGGCGAAAGTCGGCCACATCAAAAAGACGTTGGCGAACAGATCGTTTTGCCAGCGCACCCGCAGGGTACGGAAATGCGCGGCATCGTGGCCAAGGACCAGCAAGGCATGCTGGCGCGCGCCAATGACGAGAATCGCGAGCACGTACACGACCGGATGCCAAAAATTGGCACACACCGCGATGGCCGTGGCGATCACGGCCCACTGGCCACCCGTTGCCAACACGGCTCTCACCGGCTGGAGTTGAGATAACTCTTTGATTTTCGCCGGCGACAGCCGCTCCGGGATGGTCCTGGAAGTGTTGTGCGGATGCTTGACGACGGGATTGTTCGAGATGTCCGCCGCCGGGATCTCCTCCCGGAGATAAGCGAGGGCACTATTGATCTTAGCGAAATCCGGCATCTTTTTTCTACTGACTTCCACAAGGCATAATTAGCGTTGCCCTGTGTCCATTCCTGGGCGCAGGTGTGTCGACGACTTGTCAGAAGTTCCCGAAGGCGTGCCACATTTGTTCTCGCCACGACGGTCGCGAGAGGGTGTCAAAGCGAGAGGACAGCGGGGCACCGATCGGCCGCGAGTCCGTTTGCGCAATATAATGGGCAGCCTTTCGGCACCCCGCTCACGGCATCTTTTTAGAGCCTCATACCGCCGCTTATCGCCTGTGGCACAGGCATGCGCATGGAGATCGCATGCCTCACCCGAAGGCCCATGCGTTACATCGCAGGCGGGCGGAGTAGAGACCCCCGAGGCTGGTCCGTTAGCCATGGCGCGGTGCTCCGGGCCTATCGGGAATGGTGCGTCCGAGATCAGCCCTTCCGTACCGCGCCACCTCGGGCGCCGCGCCCCTCACCCCGGCAGCACCGCGGACTTCGCCGCGCTTTCCGAGGCGGGCATAGGATAAGGTAGACGAATCCGGTATTTTTTCTGCTCATTAGGAGAAGGATCAATGAATGGACTGCCGAACGGATTGCGGCATTGGCTATTGATAAGGTGAAGTCACTCCGGGACAACGCAAAGCGCCTAGGCAGCAACGGTGTTGTAGAGCTCTGTGACCTCGACCTTACGCAGCGAGCGGAAAGTCGCAGGTCGCGCCGCTTAGTGAGCACCCCGACGAAGTCAAAAAGTGCCTTCGTAATCGGATTTCATTTTGTTTGCCCCGATGAGAAAGGCGTTACCCGCAATCCGGAAGGTACGATCTGGACTGGAACATGGGTAGTCGACGCCAAACACGCTCAGCATGGATCAAAGATTGACGCATACGTAGCACTTCATTCGGCAAAGTCAGAACCATCGTACCTCCAAGGAACCATCAAGGATTGGCGTCGCGCAACTCGAGAATCGGAATGCGCAGAGGGGCGAGAGGTCAAAATAGACTCTGGAATTGACTTCCTTTTCGAGCCCACAGACGAGACATATGAATGGCGTGGCGATGGTGCAGGTGAAAAGGGTTATGCCTGAGAATAGCGGCTGGTTCGCCTAAAACTGCAGGGTTGCTTCGCGTGGAGCGCGGCGGCCTCGCATGCGCACTCGCCGACGCCAGGCGCAGCGGAGAAAGCCAATGCCGGTTCGTTTCAAATCGTATCGAGTCTTTCGCGCCGCCGTCAGCGCCTTGTGTGCGCTCGGTCTCGCGTCGGCTTTGGCCGCCGGATCAACGTTCGCCGAAGATGCGCCGAAGCTCCTAAAGGCCCCAGTGTCTCCGGTGCCGCCGCTGTTCGATTCCGCGGCTATCGACAAGGCTACCGCCGCGCTGGACGGCATCGTCGAAACGGCGATGAAGCGGACCGGCCTGCCCGGCCTTGCCGTCGGCGTCGTCTATAAGGACGAGGTGATTTACGCGGAAGGCTTCGGCGTGCGCGAGGTGGGAAAGCCCGGCAAGATCGACGCGGACACCGTGTTCCTGCTGGCCTCGGTGTCGAAGCCCATCGCTTCCACCATTGTCGCCAAACTCGTCGGCGGAGACGTGGTCGACTGGCACGGTACGGCGAAAAGCTATAATCCTGCGTTCGCGCTGAGCGACCCGTACGTCACCGAGAACGCCACCATCGCCGATCTCATGTCGCATAGGAGCGGCTTGCGCACAGGCTCCGGCGATCTTCTCGAAGACCTCGGCTTCGACCGCGACTACATTCTTTCGCATCTCTACCAGCAGCCGCTCGATCCGTTCCGCGCCACCTATCACTACAGCAATTTCGGCTACACCGCCGGCGGCATCGCCGCTTCGACGGCTGCCGGCAAGACCTGGGAAGACCTGGCACAGGAAACGCTGTTCAAGCCCGCCGGCATGGCCACCGCGAGCTACCGCCATGCCGACTATCTCAGCCACGAGGACCGGGCGCACATCCATGCGCGCCTTGCGGACGGCACGTGGGCGGCGAAGCACGACCGCAACGCGGATGCGGAGGCGCCGGCCGGCGGCGCCAACGCCTCCCTCAACGACATGCTGCGCTTCCTGCGGCTCCAGCTCCGCGGCGGCACGCTCGACGGTAAGGAGATCGTCAAGGCGGATGCGCTGGCCGCGGCGCACGTGCCGCAAATGATCCCCGGCCCGCCGCGCTCGCCCGCAGCGCGTGCGGGCTTCTACGGTTTCGGCTGGAACGTCGGTTATGACGACGAAGGCCGCACGCGCATCAGCCATTCCGGCGCGTTCGAGCTCGGCACCGCGACCTATATCGCTTTCATGCCCGGCGAAGATCTCGGCATCGTCGTGCTGACCAACGGCATGCCGATCGGCGTGGCGGAGGCCGTCGGCGCGGCCTTTTTCGACGTGGCCCAGAACGGTAAGCAGACTGTCGACTGGGTCGACTTTCTCGGCGGCATATTCGATCAAATGCGCGCGGCGGAGGCGCCCGAAATCGACTACACGAAGGCGCCTGCGAGCCCGAAGCCCGCGCAAGACCTCGCCGCCTATACGGGCTCTTACGGCAATTCCTATTACGGGCTGCTCGCCGTCAGCGCCGATGGCGGCAAGCTGTCGATGACCATGGGACCGGAAGGCGCGCCCACGACCTTCGCGCTCAGCCATTTCGATGGCGACACCTTCAGTTTCGAGACCGTCGGCGAAAACGCCAACGGCCTTGCCGGTGCGATCTTCACGCGCGGCGACGACGGCAAGGCGGAGAAGGTGGTGCTCGATTATTACGACAAAACCGGGCTTGGCACTTTCATCCGCGAGTGAGCGCCCAGGATGGGGGTCGGTTCCCGGGCCGATCTGGACAATTCCTTGCCGTTGGTCTTGGAGTCCGGCATCCTGCCCACTAAGGTCCGTTGAAATGGATCGGAGTAGGAGGAAACCCCATGAAGCGACTGTGTCTAGCATTGTGTTGCGCCGCCGCCATTCTCATGGCCGGGGCAATAACGGCATCTGTTCACGCACAAACGGCGCCCGGCCGGGCCTTGTTGATCTACAAGGAAGGCGTGACGCCGGAACAGGAGAACAGGGACCGCGCGGCTTGTAACGAATGGGCCATCGAGCAGAGCGGCTTCGATCCATCGGCCATTTACACGGCGCAAGTCGCCGGCGTACGCACCAGGACGATCATCGAGGTCGCTTCGAAGCTGGACACCGCGTCCGGCGGTACGGATCCGCGTTGGGGCTCCGGCGCCTTCGGGGGTGCGAGCACCTCCGCCGACAGGCGCCGCATGAACGAGCTGTACGCAAGTTACATCCGGGCCGGGGCGCTCTGCCTTGAGGGTCGCGGCTACACAGTTGCTAAATAGGAGCCAAACGATGCGATCGATTTCTAAAGCGGGCCTTGGGCTCCTCTGTCTGTTCACTATGCCGGCCGCCGCTTCGGCGGCTGAAGGCACATTTATGTGCGCCTTCACCGATATCTTCGAGTGCGTCGACGTAGCGGGCTGCAAGCGCGTCCCCAACGACTACGTCAATCTTCCGCCCGTGCTCAAACTCGACTTCGACAAAAAGGTCATGACCTCGGACGATCTCGAGAAAGATCCTACGGAGATCGACATCAAAGACATGGTGGAGACCGGTGACATCGTTCTGTTGCACGGCATAGGCCGGAACGATATTTCACCTCGGTCTTTCAGTGCCGCCATTTCCACGAAGACCGGCAAGTTTCACGCGGGCATAACGACCGGGGACGCGACGCTCGCCTTGGTCGGCGACTGCGTGGACGGTCTCTAAGGCTTAGGCCCTCCGGGAGATAAGACGGGACCACGGCGCGGGGAGCGATGAGACGCCTCTCGCGCCTAGCCCGTCGCACCGCCACATCCTACTGGCCCTTATCGTAGCACTTCTTCTTGAAGAACCCGCGGTTCATGTAGCGAGGATTGCGCATGAACGGCGGGGCCGTGAGGACGCAGTTCTTTTTGGACTGGGCGCCCGTGGCCTTTTTGCCGCTCTGCTTCTTCACGATGGTGCCATCGGCGGTCTGATACTTTTTCGCAAACGCCGGACCGGCGCCGGCCACCAGCACCGCCGCGATCAAAACGTGCGCCAGGGTCTTGCTGTACGTCATTTCCGCACCTCCGCTATTCGTGACCGCCAAACTGTCGGCGCCAAGACTGAAGACAAGACTAAAAAATGGGGTTACCCGCGAGCCCAAACAACCCACTTTCGAGCCCGCGGGGTGTCTGGCGAATGAACCCCCACGCGCCGGCGCGCGCTTTACCCTTGAGATATGGCCACGCTTTCCAAGATTGTCTCCGCGCTCGTGCTGTCGGCGCTTGCCGCTCTTGTCGCCGTCCGCCTCGGCCTCATCACCGAAGCGCAGAGTCTCTTCAGCCCGCTATCGCTCGAGACGCGCAACCAGTGGTTTGTCGGCCTCAAGCTTGGCGCCCTGCGCGACGATTCCGAACTCTGCCGTTCCGTGCTGGCGCCGCGCATCATCGACGCCGTGGCAGTTGCGGATCGGCCGCCGCGCAACGGCTGCGGATGGCGGAACGCGGTCGCCTTCAATCAAATCGACGGCACCAGGATGAACGTGCGGCCCCTCACCTGCGCTATGGCAGCAGCCACGGCGCTTTGGGTGATCGACTCGGTCCAGCCCGCGGCCCGCGCCGCGTTCGGCAGCGGTCTCGCCGAAATCCATCACTTCGGCACCTATAGCTGCCGCAACATCGCCGGCCGCAACCGGCGCAGCCAGCATGCCAGAGCAAATGCCATCGATATTTCCGGCTTCACACTCGAAGACGGCCGATCCGTGTCGGTTCTCAGGCACTGGAACGGTGCCGGTCCCAAGGGCGCCTTCCTGCACCAGATTTTCGACGGCGCCCGTCCCTATTTCCGCATCACGCTCGGCCCGGACTACAACGCCGCCCATGCCGACCATTTCCACTTCGACCGCGGCGGCTTTTGGGGGTTCGGCCGCGGCTAGCTTACGGGACGCCCAGGGAACGCAACGGCGAGGAGCGGCGTTGTGAGAGCAGCGACAGTTCATATGCGGCAAGGATTTTCCCATGACAGCAGCCCCCTCCAGCCCACATTCTCCAACAGGCCCGACAGCGGGCCATAACCGCTACGGCTCAGAGCCCTTGTTGGACGAGACCCTTGCGCAGATCGAAGAGAGCACGATGCGCAAACCCTTGGCGGCGGTCGCTATCGCAGCGGGCGCGGGCTTTCTGATCAGCAAGTTGAGGGCCGACAAGGCGGCCTGGAAACTCGGCCTGTTCCCGATCATCGCCAGCGCGGCCTTCGGCTATTGGATGAAGCCGCGGTAGCTAAGCGCCAGGCGACAAACTTAGTTGTCGCGATCGAGAGATGCGCGGTTATTCACGCGCGGGCGCCGCTGACCGCCTAGGTGCTAGAGATCTCAGCCTTAAGCTTAGACAGTCGCGATTTCGTCGTGATCGGTCATTTCTCACATCTCCCTTTCGAGGCGATCACTCCTCCTCGACATAGACCTCGGCACCCATCTCGCGGAACTTCTCGCTCATCTCGTCCATGCCTTTTTGGCGCTGGGCCTCAGTAAGCGCGGGCTCCTCTGCTGAAGCATCCTCGCCCGAAGCGCCCGCACCTGACGGGTCGTTGAGCTTGGCGGCGTAGTCGCGCACTTCGCGCGTGATCTCCATGGAGCAGAATTTGGGTCCGCACATCGAGCAGAAATGTGCGAGCTTGTGCGCTTCCTTGGGCAAGGTCTCGTCGTGATAGGAGCGCGCGGTTTCCGGATCTAGCGACAGGTTGAATTGGTCCTCCCAGCGGAAGCCGAAGCGCGCCTCCGATAGCGCGTTGTCCCGCTCCACGGCGATCGGGTGCCCCTTGGCGAGGTCTGAGGCGTGGGCTGCGATCTTGTAGGTGATCACGCCCGTCTTGACATCGTCGCGGTTCGGCAGACCCAGATGCTCCTTCGGCGTCACATAGCAAAGCATCGCCGTGCCGAACCAGCCGATCATCGCCGCACCGATCGCACTCGTAATGTGGTCATAGGCCGGCGCGATATCGGTGACCAAAGGCCCGAGCGTATAGAACGGCGCCTCGCCGCATTCCTTCAGCTGCTTCTCCACATTGACCTTGATCTTATGCAGCGGCACATGGCCCGGCCCCTCGATCATCACCTGGCAGCCGTGATCCCAGGCAACTTTCGTGAGCTCGCCCAACGTCTCGAGCTCAGCGAACTGCGCGCGGTCGTTGGCATCAGCGATAGACCCTGGACGAAGTCCATCGCCCAGCGAGAATGACACGTCGTATTTCCGCATGATCTCGCAAATGTCGGCGAAGTGCTCGTAGAGAAAACTCTCCTTGTGATGCGCCAGGCACCACTTGGCCATGATCGAGCCGCCGCGCGAGACGATGCCGGTGACGCGATCCGCGGTGAGATGGATATAACCGAGACGTACGCCCGCATGGATGGTGAAATAGTCGACGCCCTGCTCGCACTGCTCGATCAGCGTGTCCTTGTAGACCTCCCAATCGAGCTTGACGGGATCGCCGTCCACCTTCTCCAAGGCTTGATAGATCGGCACCGTGCCGATGGGCACCGCGGAATTTCGGATGATCCATTCCCGCGTGGTGTGAATATTGCGGCCCGTGGATAAATCCATGACCGTGTCGGCGCCCCAACGGGTGGCCCACACCATCTTCTCCACTTCCTCTTCGACGGACGAGGTCACGGCGGAGTTGCCGATATTGGCATTGATCTTGGTGAGAAAGTTGCGGCCGATGATCATCGGCTCACTCTCGGGATGATTGATGTTGGCCGGGATGATGGCGCGGCCCCGCGCCACCTCGCTCCGCACGAACTCCGGCGTGACAAAGGCGGGCATCCCGGCGCCGAAATTCTCGCCGTCGTCGAGCCGGGCGTGCGCTTCTTCTGCTGCACGCTGCCGCCCGACATTCTCGCGGTGGGCGATATAAACCATCTCGCTGGTGACGATGCCGGCGCGGGCAAATTCCAATTGGGTGACGGGCTTGCCCGGAATCCCGCGCAAAGGTTGGCGTTCGACCTTGAATTCACGCGCCAGATGCGCCGCGCCTACATTGCCGTTGTCTTCCGGCTTCACGTCACGGCCTTGGTATGGCTCGACACCGCTTCGGGCTTCGATCCAGGGGGCGCGTAACGGTTCGAGCCCGCGCTTCACGTCGATGGTGACGTCGTCGTCGGTGTACGGCCCGGACGGGTCGTAGACCTGAAAAGAGTCGCCGGTTGTGAGCGCGATGGCGCGAAACGGCACGCGCACATCGTCGTGGCCGTCCGGCGACGAATAGACTTTTTGGCTGCCCACGAGCGAGCCCGTGCTCACCTCGGGCGTGGCGGCATCGCCAAGCGACTTGTCGTGAATGTTCATGGCCTCGAACTCCCAGTCGGGCGGGCCACAGGCAAAGAAGGAGGAGGTCGGTTCCTATCCCTTCGCCGGCATGACCCGGATCAGGTTCGAAGGGTCTCCGCTTCGGTTCTCTGCCGAGAACAACGGACTCTCAGCCCCTGCCTGGGGCTCCCCTCGGAACACATCCAATGTAGACCCGTATGGGCCCGGCTGAAAGGGCCGCGGCCGTCTTTTACCTGCGCTTGCGGGCCACACGCGCCTTCTTGGCCGGTCGTTTCGCCGGTGCGCGTTTGGTCGTTTTCCGGGACGTGGCGGCTTTCCGGGCCGCGGTCTTGCGGGGCGCAGCCTTCCGCGCCGTGCGTGCCCGCGCCGGCTTCACCGGCTCGAGCTTTGGCTCCAGCTCCCCTTCCCAAAGATCCTGGTAGGCACACCAAGACAGAACCGCGCCGATCACCAGCGCGACGATCCCGCCGATGAGCATGGCAGACGGGCTCGCGACCATGTTCGCCCCGAGCGCCTGCACCTGACCTGGAAGCAGCACGCGGATCACGCCGCCGATGACCGAAAGCCAGCCCAAGATGGTGATGATCACACGCCAGTCCGAGACCCACAGATTGTGGTTGTTGACGATAGCCAAGCCGGCAACCAGCGTCAGTATGCCGGCCAGGTAGATCAGCGAGAGATTGCTCAGGAACTCAGCAGACAGCGCCCGGACCGCATTGGTCTCGGCCACCATGCCGAGCCCCATGACCAGGAACAGCGGCCCGATCAGCCGCGCGATGATTTTCGATGTGCTCATTCTATCTTCCCCCCAAGGCACCGGGTCGCACTGTTGTGCTGTCCTCACGGCGCCTTCGACAGGCCCTAATCTGCGCCCGATCCAAACAGGAAGGCAAGTCGTACGGCGCCAACCTCAAGACCGGGGCGAGATCGCGAAAGGATCGAGCCGCCCCATTGCGGTGATAGGTAGCATTCGCGTGCGATCCCGCGTGGTTATGACAGGAGAAATGACTGGGCCGGGGCGGCAAAGCCAAGGAATTCTTGCCCGTGACAGCCAAGCGGTTTAAGCCCTCGTCATCATTCTGCCTTCCTTCACCTTGAACTGCGGGTCCTGAAACCTCCCCCGTCCACCAGCCGCCGCCGAACCCGAGGTAGATAAAGACGTGAACCAGGACGCCACGACCGCAAAAGCGACCTCGAAGACCAAATCGACCCGCCGCCGCTGGATCATCCTTGTCGCCCTGCTGGTGGTCACGGTAGTCGGCGTGCTCGGCTATTGGCGCTACGCGGAGATCTACCCCTCCACCGACAACGCCTATACCGGGGCGGACATCGTGCGCATCGCGCCTCAGGTCTCAGGGCCGGTCGCCGACATTTACGTCACCGAGGACGAGAAGGTCTCCAAGGGCGATCCGCTGTTCGACATCGACCCCACTCCCTACGAAGCGGCGCTGCGCGCCGCGCGCGCACAATTCGATGCCGCCGTGAACGCCACTGGTACCGCCGGTGAAGATCTAAAGAGCGCAGCGGACGAGATGGAAGCCAAGCGCGACGCGCTCGGCGAGGCCCTGACGAAATATCGTGAGACGGTAAGCGCCCGGGATGAGGGGGAAGCCCCCTCGCCACAGACCATGGATGCTCTGGCGGTGGTGCATGAGGCGCAGGGCGCCTATGACGAAGCGCAGCGCGCGTTCAGTGACGCGCAAGATCAGGACCTAGTGGTGACGACACCCACCGTGAAGCTCCGCGCCGCCGCAGCTCAGCTCGACAAGGCCACCCAAGACCGCGTGAAGACGCATGTCGTGGCGCCGGACACCGGCTGGGTCTCCAATGTGCGGCTCCGCCCGGGAACGGTCGTCCAGGCCGGCACTCCCGTATTCGCACTTATTGAGAACGGCGAGTGGTGGGTGAGCGCGAACTTCAAGGAAACGGATCTCGGCCGCATCAAGCCGGGCCAACCGGCGAGCATCGGTCTGGACATGTATCCCGGCCTCGAGCTCGAAGGCACGGTTGAGAGCATCAGCCCAGGCTCGGGCGCCAGCTTCTCGGTGCTGCCGCCGGAGAATGCCACCGGCAACTGGGTCAAGGTCACCCAGCGCTTTCCCGTGCGCATCAAGATCACCAGCGCGCCTGATCCCGACAAGCCCTTGCGCGTCGGCGCCAGCGCCGACGTCACCGTCGACACGACCGGGAACCGCGCCGAAGGCGAAGAATGAGCCGTCAAAAAGCGGCGGCCGGTAAAGGCCGAGGCGCGAAACCTCCCGCGAAGCGGACCCCGCCGCCTCCACCCCCGCCACCCGCGCCGGAATTTGTGCGCCCGCCGATCCCCCTCGTCATCGCCGTGGTGCTGACGGCGGTGCTCGAAGTGCTGGACATCACCATCGTCAACGTGGCGATGCCCCATATGCTTGGCGCCTTCGGCGCGACGCCCGATCAAATCACCTGGGTGCTCACCTCCTATATCGTCGCCGCCGCCGTGGTCATGCCGCTCACCGGCTTTCTCTCCAATTGGCTGGGGCGGCGGCGTCTGCTCCTGCTGTCCATCACCGGCTTCACCGCGTCGTCGATCGCCTGCGGCATGGCCTGGAATCTGGAGAGCATCGTCTTCTTCCGGCTGGCCCAAGGCGTGTTCGGCGCGCCGCTGGTGCCTTTGAGCCAAGCCATCCTGCTCGATGCCTTCCCGCGCGAGAAGCATGGTCAGGCGCTTGCGATTTTCGGCCTCGGTATCATGGTGGCGCCGGTCATCGGGCCGGCGCTGGGCGGCTATCTGACCGAGACCTATTCCTGGCGGATGGTGTTCTACATCAACATCCCCATCGGCATGATCGCGCTGCTGCTGTCGGTGGGCTATCTGCCCCAACGCGCCATCAGGGATATCAAGACTGATTGGCTCGGCCTGGGGCTTCTTGTCGTCGCGGTCGGCGCGCTGCAATTCGTGCTCGACCAGGGCCAGATGCGCGACTGGTTCAACTCCAAGGTGATCGTGGTGGGCACGATCATCACTGTGTTCACCACAGCCGCCTTCTTCCTGCGCGGTTGGAACAAGCCGGACAACATCATCGATCTGTCGCTGCTCAAGGACCGCAACTTCGTCGCCGGCACGCTTGCCATCACGCTTTACGGCATCAGCCTGTTCGGCATCATGGCGCTCATGCCGCTATTCACCCAGCGCCTGCTCGGCTATCCGGCAGACGTCGCTGGCACAATATTCATTCCGCGCGGCCTCATCAGCGCCATTACGCTGGCGATCACCGGCGGCTTGCTAATCCGCATCTTCGATCCCCGCTGGCTCGTGGCGTCGGGTCTGGTGCTGACCGCGGCCGGCACGCTGCTCATGTCGCATTTCACGCTGTATGTTGACTATTGGGGCATCGCCACGCCGAACATGGTGGCCGGCGTCGGTACCGGCCTGTTCTTCGTGCCGCTTACCGCCGTCGCGTTCGCCAGCGTTGCATCCGCCAAATACGACGAGGCGTCGGGCATCTATTCCTTGATGCGCGGCATTGGCGGCTCGGCCGGCATTGCCGTGGTGAGCTGGCTGTTCGTACGCCAGACCCATATTCACTTCGCCGAGCTGACCGCCCACGTGACGCCCTACAACGCGGAGCTCGTGCCCTATCTGGCGGAGCGTGGACTGAACCCGTTTTCGCCGCAGGCCGGACCGATGATCGGGCATGAGCTCGCCCGCCAAGCCCAGATGCTCGCCTTCAACGACATGTTCTGGTTCATCGGCATCGTCACGCTGGCCATTACGCCGGTGCTGTTCTTCATGACTCGCCCGAAAGTGGTCTCGCTGGTGCCCGCGCATTAGCCTTACGCACCTCGTCATGCGCGCTTGCTCCGCGCACATGCAAAGTCCTCCCCGGAAGCACACGGCCTCCAGGGCAGGTTGGCTTTAGAGTTCAGCGAAGCTCAGGCTACCAGCAGATCTTGGCGCCCGAGGTGCACACCGACGGCGACACCACGCCGGACCAGCACACCGTGTAGGACTGCCGCGTCACCACATCCGGCTTCTGGTACAGATGCGACGAGACCGTGTCGCGCCAATAAGGCTGCGGCCGGGCCCGCATGGCGCTGATGCTCACATTGCGAATCCGCTTCTGCGCCTTGAAATCTTGAATCGCCGTGGCCAACGCGTTCTGCGCGCGAGACACCGCCGTTGGCCGATCAAATCCGTCGGCGGTGCCGGACAGTCCAACGCAACCGGCCTGCGCCGTCGTGCCTTGAGCTAGGCAAAGTCCCACCGCCGTCAATGCCAGCGCAAAGCCACGCCAATACGACTTCATCGAAGCCTCCCTCAGCTTATCTAGAGTGCCGGGATTATCGCGGTCGGCGCACATTGTTTCCAGCGTCTTGCGCTGTCTAAAACGCGTTCCGCGAATCCTGTTACCTTTGTGCCACAGTGCATCGGCAATTTGGCGTCAGTATGGAACCAAGCGCCGCGGAGCATGTGGAGGGCCGGCGATGACGTCGAAATTGGTATTGATAACAGGCGCTTCGAGCGGCATTGGCGAGGCCGCGGCGAAACGCTACGGGGCCGCAGGCGCCCATGTGCTGCTGCTGGCCCGCAACGCCGAGCGCCTTTTCAGCGTGGCCCACGCTATTCGCGAGGCCGGCGGCACCGCCACGGCCCTTCCCATCGACCTCGTGGACCTGGAGGCGACCAAGGAGGTCACCACCCGCATCGAGGGCGAAATCGGTACCCCGGATGTCCTGGTCAACAATGCGGGCGCGGGCCGCTGGCTGCCCCTGATCGACACCAGCCCCGAAGAGGCCCGCACGATGATCGACGTGCCCTATCTGGCGGCCTTCAACCTCACCCGCGCTTTCACCCCCGCCATGATCGCGCGCGCGCGCGGCAGCCTCGTCTTCATCACTTCGCCCGCCTCCTATCTCGCCTGGCCGAACGCATCCGCCTATATCGCCGCACGCCGCGCCCTGGCTGGGTTCGCCGAGGCCTTGCAAAGCGAACTGAAGGGGACTGGCGTCTCGGTGACGCTGGTGGTGCTCGGCACCGTCGAGACCCCCTATTGGGGGAACAACCCCGGTAGCCGCGAGAATCTCCCTGCGACCGACCCGCGCCTCATCCCCACGCTGACTCCAGAGCAGGCGGCACAGGCAATCTTCGCCGGAGCGGAAGCGAAAAGGCCTTTCGTGGTCAAACCCGCGATCTATCGGGCCCTGTTCGTGATGAACGCGCTATTTCCGAAGACGGTCGCCAGCCAGCTTCGCCGCGCCGCCAAGAAAGCGCGAGCCAAGAACCGCTAGCGCCGCCAAGGCCCGAACACTTCACGACCCGAGGACGAGCTCATCCAGAACCCTAGCCGAGACACCGGCTTGCGGTCTTGCTCCAGAATGCGCTGCCTTGGCCATGGTAGTCGACCTTTGTCTGGCTGTTGACGTCGCGCGAGACGATGTAGCGGCGCAGCGCCGCCAACCCGCTCGAAGACAAGTTCATGCGCCGCAACGCGCAGCAATTGGCGGCGATCTCGTTGCTGTTGCCGAGATGGTGGCAACACTCGTGATGTCTGACGAACCCCTTAAAGTAGGCGGGCACCGCGCTGTAGCGGCTGTAGTAGATGATCTGCGGCCGGCCGGTCCCGGGATCGTGCGTGGCTTGCGCGAAATATCGCTTGGGGTGAGTGCCGCCATAGATCTCGTGCACGGCCTGACGCTGCTTGGTCTTGCTGTTGGTGCCGTAGCAGGCCGCCGCAGCCGGCGCGCACGCAAGCGCGTACACAGAGAAAGCAGCAAGGATTGCCAAACCCGCACGCATGGCTCGCTCCTCCGGCAGGAACGGTAGCCAACCCCGCCGGATGGGACCACAGGGGCACGCGACCTTTGCTTAACGGTGTTCTTCGACGCTCGCCTGGATTAGCGCCTTATTGAACATAGAAAGCGCCCTAGCCTGGCTCGCCCAGCCGACGATCTTGCTCCGGTCGCGGGGATCGACCACGGGCAGCCGTTCCAAGCCCATCGTGTCGAATGCGCGCAGCGCCGTCTCCAGAGTCTCGTCGGATTGCAGCGCCCGCTCGCGCTCACCTTCGGGCAACACTGTCGGGTCGCCCTCATTCAGCGGCCGCATGACGTTGCGGACGCGAATATCTCTCATCACCGTACGATGCGGCCCCTCATGCAAAACGATACCCCGGGACTCGAGCTGCGCTTGGAAGAAGGAGCGGCCGAGGATCATCTGGTTGATGCCGTTGGCAATCGCGACGGTAAGCATGAGCGCGAGGCTGAGCGCGAAGCCGCCGGTGAGCTCGAACACCATCACCGTGGTCGAGATGGGTGCGCCGAGCACCGCGGCGGCCACGGCCCCCATGCCGAGAATGGCATAGAGCCCCTCGCTGGACCCAACTTCCGGGAAGATACCGGCGGCGATGAGACCGAAGGCGCCGCCGGTCATGGCGCCGAGATAAAGCGCCGGCGAAAATACTCCGCCGCCGAAGCGCGAGCCGAGCGCGATCGCCGTCGCGATGATCTTCAAGACGATGAGAATGATCATCATGTGGATGGCCAACTGATCCTTCAGCGCCGCATCCGTGGTGTCGTAGCCGACGCCCAGCACTTCGGGGAACCAGATGGCGATGATGCCGATGAGAAGGCCGCCCACCACGGGGCGGGAGACGAGCGGCATCTTCAGGTTGCGCGCGAACCAATCCACCGACAGCACCGTGAGCTGGAAAGCGACCGCAACACCGGCGGCGACCACGCCGAGCAGCACGAAGGCCGGCACTTCAAGATAGGACGCGATGCGATAGCTGGGCACCACGAAGGCGGCCACGTCGCCAAACCACCATTGCGACATGATGGTGGCGATTACCGAAGACAGCACCAGCGGCACGAAAGTGGTGATCGAGAAATGACCGAGGATCACCTCCTGCGCGAACAGGACGCCGGCGATCGGCGCGTTGAACGAGGCGGCGACGGCACCCGCAGCGCCAGAGGCGAGCAGCGTGCGCCGCGCGGCATTGGGCAGGTTGAGCCGGTTCGAGGCGGAAGCGGCGACGACCGCGCCGAGATGAACGATCGGCCCCTCGCGCCCGGCGCTGGCCCCTGCCCCCAGCGAAAGCGCGCTGGCGAGGGCGCTGAGCAGCCCCTGCTTGAGGTCCAGCCCCCTGCCCGCATTGACCCGCGCCTCCATGACGTCGGGCACGGCGTCCGTGCGCTTGGCGGTGAGCACGTAGCGCAGCATGAGCCCGACCAGGAGCCCACCGACCGCAGGCGCCAGCATGACGACCCACCAGGGCTGCTCGCGCGCGGCTGCCGCGACGTGCTCGGACATATTGTGAAGCCAGGGCCATTGAAACCCGCCGATGGCGAGCCGGAAGACGATGGCTGCGATCCCGGTCAAGAGCCCGATGATTGGCGCCAAGAGCCACACCGTCGGTTGGCGGCTCTCCTGGAACTGCTTGAAATTGGGGATCGTCCAGCGTCTCGCCGTATCCAGAAGCCTGACGCGTCTCAGGGCCATGAATTGGGTTTAAAGACGCGAACGAGTCGGCTCAAGCATTAGCGGTGGGCGGCGCCCGCCGTTGCACCCCTTGGCAGGCGCAGGTCTTGCCGGAACGCGCGGCGCCTCCAAACGTTTTGCCTGGGCCACGGGCGCGAGGCCGCCTCATCCCTTTGCGGTCTTTCGGGGAAGCCTTGACCCGCCGGCCGCGCGACCTTTAAGACCCACGCGCGCCTGCAGACCTGAAATATCAGGTTTTTCCGAGCTCTAAAAGTTTTTGTGCGGTGCACAAAAAATCCCTTGAAATTAATGGTGCAGTGCAATATCTCCTGGTTATGAGCTTGAAACGCTCATGGAGAGAGAGGAACTGAAATGTTTGATCAATTTGAAAAAGCCACCAAGGACTTTCAGCAAGTCACCAAGAGCAACTACGACGCGATGCTTCGCTCCTACGGAGAGCTGAACCGCGGCATTCAGGACATCGGCGCGCAGGTCAACAGCTATTCGAAGCAGGCTTTCGCAGACGCCACGGGCACCTTCGAGAAGCTGGTCGGCGCCAAGTCGCTCGAGCAGCTTGTCGAGATCCAGTCCCAGGCCGCCAAGAAGGCCTATGACAGCTGGGTCGCCGAGGCTTCGAAGATTAGCGAGATGTACGCCTCCGTCGCCCGCGACGCCTACAAGCCGGTCGAGAAGGCCGTGTCGCAGACCGCGACCGTTGCCAAGGAGTCGGCCACGCCGACTTCGTAAGCATCGTCTGATCTAACAAGCAAAAGGACCCGGAAGTCGCTTCCGGGTCTTTTTGTATCTGCCGTCGGGAGGCCCTAGGAAGCGAGCTTGAGCTTTTCGGTTTGGGCCTCGTCTGCGCTCTCGCCCATGGTGCGCATCTCCTGCTCCGGCGGGGCGCAGGGGCCAAACTTTTTGAGCAGCTTCGCCATGTAACGGCGGAAGCGCAAATGCTGGATCTCGTATCTGTGCCAGGGCGTGTCCTGAGGCTTGAGGCCGTGGCCGATATCGGGATTAGCGTGAGCCTTTAGCTTGCGGAACCAATCCGCGCGTTTCGGATCCTCTTCCTGGGCCGTGATGAAGGCCGCGATCAGCCGCGCCTGATAATCGGCGATCTGCCACACGCCGCCCTCGGCCGGCTCGAACAGGCCGCAGACGAAGAAGTCATCCCACTGCCGATGGAAGGTGTGGATGAAGAGCTTCGGCCAGCCCTTCTCGTCGAGCACGTAAGAGTCGTCCATGAACGGGAATTGGACGCGGAAACCCGTGGCCCAAATGAGCAGATCGACCTCTTCGGAGGTTTCATCCTCGTCGTCGAAGGTGACGCGCTTGCCTTCAATCCGCTTGATGCCGGGCTTCGCCGCGATGCGCCCGTGGACGATATGATCGAGATAGGTCGTGCAGGCGGTCGGATGCGCCTCGAACAAATCGTGGTCGGGTGCCGGCAGCCCGTAACGCTTATGCGAGCCGATCAAGATCTTCATGCCGAGCTTGTAGAGCGCATACATGAAGTGACGCGGCAGAGGCCATGTGCTCAAACGGTCAATAACGGCGTCGGTCGGCTTGCCGAACAGCATCTTCGGGAAGAAGTAATAGGTGCGGCGCATGGAGTGGGTGGCGGCCTTTCCGTCCAGTGCCGCATCGGACAGAATATCGACCGCCGAGTTGCCGGCGCCGACCACGAGAACGCGCTTGTCCTTGAGTTGCGCCCGCGACTTCACATCGTGGGAGTGAAGCATCTCGCCGTCGAATGTCCCATAGTCGGGCGCGTAAGGGTGCCAATGGTGGCCGTTGGCGACGACGACCCCGTCATAGATGCGCGGCTTGCTCTCGCCTTCCAGGGTTACGCGCCAGCCCTTGTCGGCGCGCTCGACGGAGCTTACGCGGGTGTTGAAGGTGATGCGGTCGTAGACGCCGTATTCCGCGGCATAAGCGCGCAAATAATCTTGCGCCTGCGTTGCGCTGACATAGATGGGCATCTCGTCCGGGAACCTGAAATCGGGATAGCGCGACAGCTTCTTCGAGGAGTTCAGATGGGTCGAGCCATAGACGGCATGGGGACTTTTCGGGTTCCAAATCCCCCCGACATCCCCCTCGGCCTCGAAGCAATCGAAGGCAATGCCCCGCTCGGCGAAGGTCTTGGCCACAGCCAGGCCGCAAGCCCCGGCCCCGATGATACAGAAGCGCTTCACGACCCTCTCAGACCTCTCGAAACGTAAATTGGTCCCCGGGAATAACTGCAAATTGCGGCAGACCTAAGCACTCCCTTAAGCCCGCTTCAACCCATACGATCCTGCCGCCGCCTCATTGATCTGTATCAAGTCCTTGAGGAGCGGAGCACATCTTCATTGGCGCATGCGGCCCACTTGCTTCGAGCCTGGATTCGCGGGCTCATTCCGCTATGGTTTGCGCCGCCAAAGTTGAGGGAACTTTATGGACAGCCAGCAGGACGTCACCATCAAGAGCTGGGACGGCACTTGGACCTATCACCCACGGGTGAAGGTGACGCCGGAGAGTGTCGAGGACCTGGCCGACATCATCACCGACACGGTTCGGTTCCCCTCCCCCGTGCGTCCGGCCGGTTCCATGCATTCGACCGCGCGCATGAACGGCGACGACGAGGGCGGCACCATGGTCGACATGAAGGCCATGAACCGCATCCTGCACTTCACCGACGATACGGTCACGGTTGAGGCCGGCGTGACGCACGACCAACTCGCCAAGGCTTTGAAAGAGCGCGGGCTACAGCCATACATCACCACCGAGATCGGCAACACGACCCTCGCCGCCATGGCTTGCGCCGCGACCAAGGATAGCTCCTTTCCCGGTGGCTTCGGTCAGATCAGCTCCTACGTCACCGCCGTGCGCCTCGTCACGCCGCAAGGCGAGATCCGCGAAATCTCCGAGGCCGACAACCCGAAGGAGATGCAGCTTGTCCGCTCGAGCTACGGCCTGTTCGGCATCATCTTCGAGGTGACCATCAAGGTCAGGCCGACCACGGCCATGTCGGTGCGTCACTACTCGCTGAGCCTGGAGAACTTCCGCAAGTACTTCCCCGTCTACAAGGCGCGCGGCTACGCGGTGATGTACTACATCTTTCCCTACGCCAAGCGCGTCGTGGTCGAGCTGCGCAAGGACAATCCGGATGTCGAGCCCAAATCGCGGCTGCGCTGGTCCTACCGCAATCGCTTCTGGCGCAAATACGCACCGGCCGTCGCCATCTGGATTGACAAGAACATCAAGAACCCGCAATGGCGCGCGCGTGCACAGGACACGTTCTTCTACTTCCTGCGGCATCTGATGGTGTTGTTCGTGCGGTCCGAACGCACGTGGCCACACGCGCAGATCATCAACTACCCGCGCGATCCCGGCGAGACCAAATATTTGTTCAGCATGTGGTCGTTCCGCGAGAGCGCCTATTTCGACATCCTCGAGGAGTATTGCGACTTCTGCATCGCCTACGAGGCCCATACCGGTTTCCGCTGCAACCTGCCGAGCGTGGGTTATGCCATCTGCCGGGACGTCGAGGCGCTGTTCTCCTACACCTGGGAGGGCCCGGGCATGAGCATCGACCCGGCCTCAACCGGCGGCCCGGAATGGGAGGAATTCCTCCACGCTTACAATGACTTCTGCGCGGAGCGTGGCGGCGTGCCGCTGTTCAACCAGACCCCCTTCCTGACCCGCGAAATGGTGCGCCGCGCCTTCGGCACGCGCCTCCAGCAATTCGCTGCGCGCCGCAAGGAGATCGACCCCCAGGACCGCTTGCTCGACCAGCATTTTCGCGAATTCTTGTCTTAAGGGCGCGGGCTCCGGGCAGACCGTCTCACCCCCTTATCGCGCGCGGGCACCTTTTTCATCTGAGACGTTTACCCGGAACATCAACGCGAAGGGGCTTGCGACATGGAGCACCTAAAAATTGCCGGCTTGCCCTTCGAGGCCTCGCGCATCGCTCTCGGCACGTGGGCGATCGGCGGCTGGATGTGGGGCGGCACCGAAGAGAAGGACGCCGTCGCCACCATCCATCATGCGCTCGATCTCGGTATCAACCTCGTCGACACTGCGCCGGTCTACGGCTTCGGTCAGTCCGAGGAGATCGTGGGCAAGGCGCTTCAGGGCCGGCGCGACAAGACGCTGATCGCCACCAAGGCCGGCCTCGATTGGAGCGGCGAAGGGATCGTCCGCAATTCGACGCCCGCCCGGCTGCAACAAGAGCTCGACGACTCACTGCGGCGGCTGAACACCGACGTCATCGACATCTACCAGATCCACTGGCCGGACGAAGCAACCGCATTCGAGAAGACGGCGAAGACACTCGAAGGCTTCCGGCGCGATGGGAAGATCCGCGCTATCGGCGTCAGCAATTTTGCGCCCGCGCACATGGATAGCTTCATGAAGGAAGCACCGCTGGCGACGATCCAACCGCCTTACAATCTGTTCGAGCGCGGCATCGAGGACGACGTGCTCCCTTACGCGAAGAAGCGTGACATCGTCGTTCTCGCCTATGGTGCGCTGTGCCGCGGGCTCCTCTCGGGCAAGATCACCGCAGACACGACGTTCGACGGCGACGATCTGCGCAACAACGACCCGAAGTTCCAACCGGCCCGCCGCGCGGACTATCTTGCCGCCGTGGCCAAGCTCGATGCGCTGGCCAAGGAAAAATTCGGTAAGTCCGTGCTGGCGCTCGCGGTGCGTTGGATTCTGGACCGCGGCGACACGATTGCGCTATGGGGCGCGCGGAAGCCCTGTCAGCTCGACGCCATCGAAGACGTCATGGGCTGGCATATCGACGCCGGCAACATGACGGAGATCGATACGCTTCTCGACGAGACGGTGAAGGACCCGGTGGGACCGGAGTTCATGGCGCCGGCGCGCACGAAGGCCGCATAGGCTTCGGGCGCCGCCCCCACGCGAATGAGGGGCGCCGCGCCGCGGCACCCCTCACAAAGTTTCGAGACGGCCTCGTTTAGAAGCCGATCCAGGCGCCGCCGCGATAATAGCCGCGGCCTTCGCCGGCCTCGCGCCAGCGATAGCCCTCACCCGGCTCCCAGTCGTCGCCATAGATGCGGAGGTTCACACCTGCGGGGTAGTCATGCGTTCTCTTGACCCGCCAGCAATCTCCATCGCCGTTGCACACCACCGCGGCCGAAGCAGTGGTCGAAAAGGCAAACACACTCAGAACCAAAACAGCACTTCCCAGATGTTTCATAGCCAGTCTCCTTCTTCCTACGAAGTCGCAAACGTGCGACCGGCATTCGGGTTGCGCAGCGCGAAACACCCTTGCCCAGTAAGATAAAGGAGCTTTCAAGCGAATGGATACCATTTGGCCTAAGCACCCATCACTTTGATGAACCAGCGCACGACCGGGAAGGACGCAGCGCGCGGCATGTTGCGCACGGTCTTGAGGAAGCCTTCGACTTGGCTTGGGAAGGCGATCTCGTAAGGCCGCTTCGGCAGCTTCTCGAGGATCTTCCGCGCGCAGCGTTCCTTCGACATGACGAAGAGCTTCTTCTTCGGGTCGTAAGAGGCGTTCAGCGGTGTATCGACGAAGCCCGGACTGATCAGCGTCAGGTCGACACCGGTGCCCCGAAGCTCCAATTTGAGGCTCTCGGCGAGATTGATCACCGCCGCCTTGCTCGCCCCGTAGCTGCCATTGCCGGGCCAGCCCGCATAGCCGAACAGTGAGCCCATGATGGCGAGCTGGCCTTCGCGCCGCTCCAGCATCTGCGGCAGCACCGCGGCAGCGCCGTTGATCACGCCGTCCACGTTGAGAGCCATGGTCTGGCGGAAGCCCTCGAGATCGATGTTGCGAATGTCGAAGGGCACGTACATCCCGGCGCCCAACAACGCGAGATCGATTGGCCCGAGCTCGGCCTCGACCTTGGCGGCGCAGGCTTTCAGCTCGTCGGGCTTGAGCACGTCGGCGGGAAACGCCGTGATGTGCTCGCTCGAGGCGGCAAGCGCGTCGAGCCTGTGGCTTGGCCGCGCCGTGGCGGCGATCTTCACGCCGGCGCCCGCCAACCTCTTGGCGATCTCGCCGCAGATCGCGCCCGAGGCGCCCGTGATCCAAGCCACCTTCCAGGGATATGTCTTCTCGGCCAATTCTGCCTCCCTAGCCCACAAAAGGATCATGCACGAGGATGGTGTCCTCGCGGTTGGGGCTGGTGGAGAGCAGCGCCACGGGCACGCCGACGAGTTCCTCGAGCCGGCGGACATATTTGATGCACTGGGCCGGTAGCTCCGCCCAGGACCGCGCCCCGCGTGTCGACTGGTTCCAGCCTTCCATGATCTCGTATTTGGGCTCCACCCGGGCCTGCTGGCCTTGCGCCGCCGGCAAATACTCGATCTCGGTTCCGTCGAGCGTATAGCCGACACAGATCTTGAGCTCCGGCAGGGTGTCGAGCACGTCGAGCTTGGTCAGCGCGATGCCGTTGATGCCGGCCACGGTGCAGGCCTGGCGCACGAGGCAGGCGTCGAACCAGCCGCAGCGCCGCGCCCGGCCCGTCACCGTACCAAACTCCGCCCCACGCTCGCCGAGCTCCTTGCCAACCGCGTCTGTAAGCTCGGTGGGGAATGGCCCCTCGCCCACCCGCGTGGTGTAGGCCTTGGTGATGCCGAGCACATAGTTGATGGCGCCCGGCCCAACGCCAGAGCCTGTGGCGGCCTGCGCCGCCACGGTGTTCGACGAGGTGACGAACGGATAGGTACCATGGTCGATATCGAGCAGCGCCCCTTGTGCGCCTTCGAACAGAATGCGCTTGCCGGCCCGGCGCTCGTTGTCGAGCAGCTTCCACACCGTATCCACGTAGGGCAGCACTTTGGGCGCGATCGCCGTGAGCTCGCCGCAGAGTTCATCGGCGCTGATCTCCGGCTCGCCCAAGCCCCGGCGCAAAGGATTGTGATGGGCCAGGATGCGCTCGATCTTCGGCTTCAGGCTCTGAAGATCCGCAAGATCCATGACGCGCACGGCGCGGCGGCCGACCTTGTCCTCATAGGCAGGGCCGATGCCGCGCTTGGTGGTCCCGATCTTGCCGGCGCCCGCGGCGGCTTCGCGCAGCGCGTCGAGCTCGCGGTGAAGCGGCAGGATCAGGGTCGCGTTCTCCGCGATACGCAGATTATCTCGTGAGATGGCGACGCCAAGCTCTTCGATGCGGGCGATCTCTTCCGCCAGCGCCCAAGGATCGACCACCACGCCGTTCCCGATCACGGCCAGCTTGTTCTTGCGGACCACGCCCGAGGGAAGGAGCGACAATTTGTAGGTCTTGCCGTCGATGACAAGCGTGTGGCCGGCATTGTGGCCGCCCTGGAAGCGCACCACGACATCGGCGCGCTCCGACAGCCAATCGACGATCTTGCCCTTGCCTTCGTCACCCCATTGGGAGCCGACGACCACGACATTGGCCACGATGAAATCCCCTGAATCTTGAAGAAAAACGAAGAAACGGCCCCGCGGAAGCGCAGGGCCGTGTCTGGTTATAGCGTGGTGGCGCGCCCGATGCGAGCCCTTGCCTCGCGACTCAGGCCGCCTTGGCCAACGCCTGTTTCTGGGCAGCGTAAGCCCAGTCGAGCCACGGCATCAGGGCTTCGACGTCCGAACGCTCCACCGTGGACCCCGTCCAGATACGAAGACCAGGCGGGGCGGTGCGATAGGACGCGATGTCGAAAGCCACGCCTTCTTGCGCCAGACGCTCGGCCATGGCCCGCGGAAACGCCTTGCGCTGTTCGGGCGGAAGGGCGGCGATGTCCGGATCGACGATCTTCAAACAAACCGAGGTATTGGAACGCGTCTGGGGCACGGTTGCCACGAAATCCACCCACGGGGTTTTTGTCACCCAATCCGCGATGGCTTTTGCGTTGGCGTCGGCGCGGGCCATGGCGCCTTTAAGCCCTCCGATGCTTTCGACGAACGCCAGCGCATCCATATAGTCCTCGAGGCAGAGCATCGACGGCGTGTTGATCGTCGCGCCCTCGAACAAATCTTCGATGATCTTGCCGTCCTTCGTCATGCGGAACAGCTTCGGCATGGGCCACGGCGGCGTGTGGTTCTCAAGACGCGCAATGGCGCGCGGCGAGAGTATCAGCATGCCGTGCTGCGCCTCCCCGCCCAGCACCTTCTGCCAGGAGAATGTCGCCGCATCGATCTTGCCCCAATCGATGTCTTGCGCGAATACCGCCGAGGTCGCATCGCAGATGGTCAGCCCCTCGCGATCGGCCGCGATCCAATTGGCGTTGGGCACACGCACGCCCGACGTTGTGCCGTTCCAGGCGAACACCACGTCGCGGCCGGACTCGACCTGCGCGAGATCGGGCAGTTCCCCGTAGGGCGCCGTCAGCGCGCGCACATCGGAAAGTTTCAGTTGCTCGACGATGTCGGTGACCCAGTCCGCGCTGAACGCGTCCCAGGCGAGCACATCGACGCCACGTGGGCCGAGCAGCGACCACAGCGCCATTTCCACCGCGCCGGTGTCCGAGGCCGGCACCAGCGCCACCCGGTAGCCCTCCGGCAGCGCGAGCAGTTCGCGGGTCTTGAGCAGCGCCGCCTCGATGCGCGCCTTGGTATCCGGCTGACGGTGATTGCGGCCGAGCAGCGCCCCTTTCAGGGCCTCCACGGTCCACCCATTGTGCTTGGTGCACGGGCCCGAGGAAAAGCGGGGATTTTCTGGCCGTTTGGCGGGCTTTGGCGGCAGAGTCACGGGGGGTCTCCAGGAACAGCAGCAGATGGCCTAACTGGCCATACGGCCGGGGCAAATCGCCGTCAAGATGGCCCACAGCGGGCCGCCGCAAACAAAAACCGCCCGTCCAAAGGACGGGCGGTAGGGCTGGCAGTCGGCTTGGTGGATGGGCTATTTGAAAGCGACAGGCATCGGCGCGGCGGCTTCATGGCCAAGCTTCCAACACACGCCGAGCATCAAATCGTGCGAATGGATGTCGTCGATGTTCAAGCCGGCATAAGAGCTTGAGCCATCGTAGGACGTCACCTGGCCGCTGCTCGCATCGCCGAGATCCAGATAGCGATAGGAGAGGTCGAGTGTGACAGACGGGTTCACGTCATAGGCAAGACCGCCGTACACGGCCCAGGCGAAGTTCGTGGCCGTGTTGTCGGCGCCGTAAGCGACACCGCCGTTCGGCACGTTCACGTCCTTGAGGCCGAGCACGGAGATCGACGCAAGGCCGATACCGCCGCCGACATAGGGCGTGATGCACAACACGGTGGGAAGATCGACATAGGCGTTGGCGAGGCCAACCCAGCTTTCGATGTCGGCGGTGTATTCGTTGGTGCCGGGAAAGAAAGTCCCGTCAATAGAATTGCTCTCGCGGCTGAAAGTGCCGTTACCGCTCGGATAGCGATCCTGGGCAATGAACAGCGACTTACATTGAACTGGTAGCCGAAGCCGATGCCGAAGAACGGCGTGCTCTTGATGTCCTCGTGAGACACCTCGAAGTCGTTGAACTCGAAGAGTTCGCTCGCTAACAGTCTGAAAATGCGTTATTTTATTTGAGTTGTGCGTGGGCAGCTTTAGGCCGCGGCAGCGTCCGAAAGAGCGTGCACGATGTCCGAGACCACGGTTTTGACCAGCCCCTCGTCGTCGCCTTCCGCCATCACCCGAATCACCGGCTCCGTACCGGACGGGCGAATGACCAAGCGGCCCGCATTGCCGAGCTTGGACTTGCCGTCGTTGATCGCCCGCTGGACGCCGAGATTGTCGAGCGGCTGGCCGTCCTTGTAGCGCACGTTCTCCAGGATTTGCGGCAACGGCTCGAAGCGGTTGCACACCTCGCTCACCGGCTTGCCGCTCTGAACCACCACGGCGAGGATTTGCAGCGCCGTGACCAGGCCATCGCCCGTGGTGGAGAAGTCCGACAACACGATATGGCCGGACTGCTCGCCGCCCACATTGTAGCCGTGCTGGCGCATGTGCTCGACCACGTAGCGGTCGCCCACCGGCGTGCGTGGGAGCCCCAGGCCAAGATCTTCCATGTAGCGCTCGAGACCGAGATTGGACATCACCGTGGCGACGACGCCGCCGCCAGCAAGCCGTCCGCGCCGAAGCCAGAACTCGCCGATGACCGCCATGAGCTGGTCGCCGTCGATGATGCAGCCCTTCTCGTCCACGATGACCACCCGGTCCGCATCGCCGTCGAGCGCGATGCCGATATCGGCGCGCACTTCCTGGACCTTGCGGATCAAGTTCTGCGGCGCGGTCGAGCCGCAATCCTTGTTGATGTTGAGACCGTTCGGATCGACGCCGATCTTGATGACCTCGGCGCCGAGCTCCCAAAGGGCTTGCGGCGCTACTTTGTAGCCAGCGCCATTGGCGCAATCGATCACCACGCGGAGGCCGTCGAAGCGCAAGTTCCGAGGCAGCGTGCGCTTGGCGAACTCAATATAGCGCTCGCGCGCGCTTTCGATCCGGGTGGCGCGGCCGATCCTCTCTGGCTGGGCGAGCAGCCCCATGCTGTCGCCTTCCATCAAGCCTTCGATGTCGGACTCCTCCCCATCGGACAGCTTGTAGCCATCGGGCCCGAACAGCTTGATGCCGTTGTCGATATAGGGGTTGTGCGAGGCGGAGATCATCACGCCGAGATCAGCCCGCAACGACCGGGTCAGCATGGCCACCGCCGGTGTGGGCATCGGGCCGAGCTGGAACACGTCCATGCCAACGGAGGTGAAGCCCGACACGAGCGCGGACTCGATCATATAGCCCGACAGGCGCGTGTCCTTACCGATCACTACCCGGTGGCGATGGGGGCCATTGGTGAAGAGCTTGCCGGCCGCCATGCCGACCTTCAGCGCCACCTCCGAGGTCATCGGATACGAGTTGGCGCTGCCACGGATACCGTCCGTGCCAAAGAACTTACGAGCCATCCCGGTCTTTCCCCCGTCTACGCCGCCAAGCGGGACCCTGTTTCAAATTCACCTGACGCAACATAGGATTATGCTCCCGGTCTTGAGGGAGATGCATTCAAAAAATGTAAGCAAAGATTACATCGCCGCCCTGGATTAGGACCGCATTCGCCTCAATTTTCGGTGCCGAACGTGCTTGCCCGCCAAACCGCAAGGGCCTGGCGGCTGCCCGCAACGTCATGAACCCGGAACATCTGCGCTCCTTGGGCGGCGGACGCAATAGCCGCGGCGTGGCTCCCCGGCTCGCGGGACTTCGGCTCCTTGCCCTGCCCCAGCCCTTGGATAAAGCGTTTGCGCGAGGCGCCGACCAGTAGCGGCACACCAAGCCCATGGAACAGGCTGATATTGGCGAGCAGGGCGAGGTTGTGGGCCAAAGTCTTGCCGAAGCCGAGACCAGGATCGGCGGCGATGCGCTTCCGCCCAATTCCGGCCTCCTCACAGGCCTTGATGCGCGCCTCCAGATAGTCGAACACCTCCAGCACCACATCGTCGTAGGTCGGGTTGTCCTGCATGGTTTTCGGCTCGCCTTGCGCATGCATGAGCACGATATCAAGGTCCTCCTCCGCCGCCACGTCGAGGCAGGCAGGGTCAAAGGTGAGTGCGGAAACGTCGTTGAGGATCTTGGCCCCAGCCTTGGCCGCGGCCCGCGCCACAACCGACTTTCGCGTGTCGATGGAGATCACCGCGGGCGAGCCCTTGAGCCCTTCGAGCACAGGCACGACGCGGGCGAGTTCGTCTTCGTCGCCGACCGTATCGGAGCCGGGACGGGTCGACTCCCCGCCAATGTCGACGATCGCCGCGCCTTGCGACGCAAGCTCCGCCGCATGGGTCACGGCGCCGTCGGTCTCGTCGTAGAGGCCGCCGTCGGAGAAACTGTCCGGCGTCACGTTGACGATGCCCATAAGCACCGGCCGCGCGAGGCTCAAGCCGGCAAAGGGCGCGCGGGGCGGTGTCACCCGCTCCAGCAGGGCGCCGAGATCGGCGTCGCTTACCTCTTTCAGCGTTCGCGCCGTGCATAGGCGCCGCCGCGAATTGGTGGGATCGCCCTCGATCAGGACCGCGCTCGTAAAGGCGACTGGCCCGCCCGCAAGCGGGAGCGCGAGACCGTCTTCGACCGCGGCCTCCGCCGGCGGCCCATAGAGGAATCCAATAGGTCTGAGATAGAGCTTCGCATCAGCCATGGCCGAGCCTTAGCACAAAGCAACATGCCCGGCGAAAGGCCGGGCTTGTGCAAGTTTCCTTGTGACGAGAAGCCTAGGTGGGCTGAGGCTCCAGGCCGCCCGCGTCGGGCTCCGGCGGCTTCTTGCCCCGGCCGGCCGTGGGCACCGCCGATTGCGGGCCCGGACGCGGCGTATCCTCGGTGACGTCCTCGCGCACCGGCGGCTTGCCGTTGAGTAGATCCTTGATCTCCTGCCCGCTCAGCGTCTCATATTCGAGCAGGCCGCGCGCAACGGTGTGCAGATCGTCGAGATTCTCGGAAAGAATCTTGCGCGCGCCTTCCAACCCTTCGTCGACGATGCGGTGGATCTCCTCGTCGACCATCGATTGGGTCTCGTCGGAGAGATTCTGCGTGCGCGCCACGGAATGGCCGAGGAACACTTCTTCCTCGTTGTCGCCATAGGCCAGCGGCCCGAGCTTATCGGACATGCCGAACTGGGTGACCATGGCGCGCGCGAGCTGCGTCGCCATCTTGATGTCGGACGAGGCGCCCGAGGTGACCTTGTCGTGGCCGAAAACGATCTCCTCAGCCACGCGGCCGCCCATGGCGACGGCAATGTCCGCGTTCAGCTTGGCGCGCGTGTGAGACAGTTGATCGCGTTCGGGCAGGCGCATGACCATGCCGAGCGCGCGACCGCGCGGAATGATGGTCGCCTTGTGGACCGGGTCGGACGACGGCTGATGCAGCGCAACCAGCGCATGGCCGCCCTCGTGATACGCGGTCAGCGTTTTCTCTTCCTCGGTCATGACCATGGAGCGGCGCTCCGCGCCCATCATGACCTTGTCCTTCGCGTCCTCGAACTCGTGCTGGGTGACGAGCCGCTTGGAGCGACGCGCGGCGAGCAGCGCCGCCTCGTTCACGAGGTTGGCGAGGTCCGCGCCAGAGAAGCCGGGCGTGCCGCGCGCGATGACGCGCAGGTCCACGTCCGGCGCCAGCGGCACCTTGCGCACATGCACTTTGAGGATTTTTTCGCGGCCGATGATGTCGGGACGCGGCACCACCACCTGGCGGTCGAAACGGCCGGGCCGCAGCAGCGCCGGATCGAGCACGTCGGGCCGGTTGGTCGCGGCGATGAGGATAACGCCCTCGTTCGCCTCGAAGCCGTCCATCTCGACAAGCAGCTGGTTCAGAGTCTGTTCGCGCTCGTCGTTACCGCCGCCGAGGCCCGCGCCACGATGACGGCCGACCGCGTCGATCTCGTCGATGAAGATGATGCAGGGCGCATTCTTCTTCGCCTGATCGAACATATCGCGCACGCGGGACGCACCCACGCCGACGAACATCTCGACGAAGTCGGAGCCCGAGATCGTGAAGAACGGCACGTTCGCTTCACCGGCGATGGCGCGCGCAAGCAGCGTCTTACCGGTGCCCGGAGGGCCGACCAGCAGCGCACCGCGCGGAATACGCCCGCCGAGCTTCTGAAACTTCTGCGGATCGCGCAGGAACTCCACGATTTCTTGCAGGTCTTCCTTAGCCTCGTTGACGCCGGCGACGTCGTCGAAGGTCACCCGGCCATGACGCTCGGTCAGCAGCTTCGCCTTGGACTTGCCGAAGCCCATGGCGCGGCCGCCACCGGACTGCATCTGGCGCATGAAGAAAATCCACACGGCGATGAGGAGCAGCATGGGGAACCAGGAGATCAACACACCGAACAACGAGGGCACGTCCTCTTCGGACGGTTTGGCGGTGATCTTCACGCCTTTGTCGTTCAGTTTCTCGACCAGGTTGGGGTCATTCGGAGCGTAGGTCTGGAAAACCCGGCCGTCGGTAAAGTGCCCGGTGATCTGGCTGCCGGCGATGGTCACGTCCTGAACGTTGCCGCCATCGACTTCGGAGAGAAGCTGGGAAAAGCTGATCTCGTTGCCGCGGACCTGCACGCCCGGCGTCTGGAACAGGTTGAAGAGTGCGACCAGGAGAAGCCCGATAAACACCCAGATGACGAAATTACGGAAGTTCGAATTCATGCACTGACCTGAAGGCTTGATTTACGGCATGCACTCACCCGCGCATGCCTCCCAAAATCCTGGCGTAGAATGGCTTATTCAGCCTCGTTAACATAGGAACGGGCACGTCTTTTGCCAAGTAAAGCTAACGGAAAGAGGTGCACGCTTTCTCAATGGCTTAGGTTCGCTGTGGCGACCCGCCCCATCCGCTCTAAATCGCGCCCGAAAGGAAGGTCGCCCGGCAGTCAAGGCTCTCTTCGTGGCGCGAGGATGGCGCGGGCGCGAGGCTCTGTTGATCGAAGTCAGGCAGACAAATCAGCGTCTTGCCGCGCCAGCAGGCCGGCAATGTCCGGGCGGCGATGCGTGGCAGCCAGACGGGAAGAGCCGCGCGCTCTTTGAGCGCCTGCAAACCGGCCTCCCCCAGAGCCCGCACGGTGATGGGGCCCGAGGTGCCGGCGCCCAGCTCGATGCGGAAGCGATTGTCCCATAGCGACCTCTCGCCGGGACGAAGCGTCAGCACCGGCAGCCCGGCCTTGCGAACCTCACGGAAGACGAAGAGGCGCCCGCCCTTCGGTACGATTCGGCAGCGGCCGAGCGTATGGGCCTTGTCCGGATGGGCCTTGAGCGCGGCAAGCAGGCTCTCGAGCTTGACCAGCCGCACCGGATCCACGCTGCCCCCCACCGTATTGAGCAGCCGGGACAGCGCCCGCAACGCGATCTCATCGGACGCCTCGCACAGCGCGGCCAGGTCGAGCGCGGCATAGCCTGCCGTGCTCGTCTCTCCGTGACGGGCAAGGAAACTGTCCGTGGCCGAGTCCAGAGCCGCCCGCGCCCGCCGCAAGCGCCGCGCGGAGAGCGCGATCGCCTCCGGTGTCAGGCCAAGCTTGGCCAGCGACGCCATAGCGCCTCGCAGGCCTCCGCGCTCGAAGCGCGAATCCGCATTGCTCGGGTCGGTGACGAACGGAAGACCCGCGTCTTCGGCCGTGGCGACGAGGCGCGCCTTGGGCACGTCGAGCAAGGGCCGCAGCACTGTCAGTCCGGCCCAAGATCCTTCTTGCGGAATCGCGGCAAGACCGTCGAGGCCGCTGCCGCGCTTGAGCCGCATCAAGAAGGTCTCGGCCTGATCATCGAGATGATGCGCCGTGACCAGCGCCGGAATGTCATGGGCATGGCAGAAGGCGGCCATCAAATCGTAGCGTGCGGCGCGCGCACGCGCCTGCATCCGCGCATCGACTGCACCGTGCTCCCAGGTCAGGATCGCGTGCGGAACACCGCGTTGCTTCGCGACGCGCCCGACCATCTCCGCTTCGGAGCGGGATCCCGACCGCAAAGCGTGATCCACCGTCAGCACGAACAGCGCGCAGTCGCCGCCGCACGCCGCACGCCACCCGGCCGCTAAATGCAGCAGGGCCAGGCTGTCGGGGCCGCCCGAGACCGCAAGAGCGATGCGCGCAAAGCGCGTCAGCGGCGCAAACAGGATATCCGCGTCGTTCCCGGAGAGGGCCTGACCGCCCATCTCAGCACCTAGCTGGTCTTGTTGGATCACTGCCAGATGTGTTTGACCCACAAACTGCGCTGCCTCAAGGGCTAGTTGCGGCCGGCGGTCCGCGCTCTCACTACGGTCTGCGCTCGGCGGTTTTTCGACCGGCACGAGATCGCGCTGCAGTCTTCGATCAGCCGCTCCTTGCCATAGGAAACGGTGTGGATGCGTCCTGCGCGCAGTCCGTTGCGCTTTAGGAAGGCTTTCACCGCCGTGGCCCGCTGGGCGCCAAGCTCCAGGTTATGCGCACGGGTCCCCCATTCGTCGGCATGGCCCTCGATGGTCACCTGGTATTGGGGATGAGCGTTGAGCCAGCGGATCTGGCGCCGCAGGATGGATTTCGCCTCTCCCGAAAGCGCCGCGCTATCCCCTGCGAAGTGGACGATATCGCCCGCGCTGGCGGCAAAGTCCTCCACGCCGCCCGGCGCCGGCGCAGCGCCCAAGGCATACTGTTCGGGCTGAGGCGCCTGGCCGGAGCAGGCGGCAATTGCCAAGGAAATGGCCATGAGGCCCGCAAGACCGCAGGCGCGTCCAATGCTACCGCGCAGACGCATGAACTCGATACTCCCGCCTAGCCTTAATTTTGGAAAATCGTAGGAGCCAAGCCGTTAACGGGCTCTTAGCCGATTAAGGCCGGGTAAAGCATAAAGGTTTGGGGATCGGAAGCGGTCAGGAGCGGCAGGCGATGTGCGCGCACTTAGGCGCGCTCAAGCTCCTGAAGGGGCAAAACAGAGCCCCAAAAAGCAAAAGGATGCCTGGAGTGCCGCAGCATCTGCTACAGCACTCCGGCATCCATAATCCCGTTGGTTTGGAAACCCGAAGGTTTCCGCAGGCGCTCGCGTAAGAATACGCGAACCACCTGCTAAACCAGGATGTTAGCCGAGCTTCAGCGGCTCCATAATAACGGCCTTCTCGTGATGGCCGAAACAGCCACCCAGAGACACCGCGGCGGCCACGAGCATGGCAGCGGCGATAACGCCCTTCAAACCCTGCATGGTCTTCTCTCCTTTTGTTAAAACGGCAATAGCCGTCTTTGCATGTACCGGTGTGGCCTGATCAGATCAAGATCGGACTGGTGTCCGAAGACAGTTTTCCGGTCTCTGATGCGAAAATGCCACTCCGAATCTCATCCTCCAGCCCCTTGAAACTATCTCCCTGAGCGACACCGATCAAGCTGTGGTTAACCACGTTGGAGGGCCTGAATTAAGAATGGGTAATCGGGTGTTGCATTTTCGCCGCAACCGGTACGGGCGGCCTACAACCACCGAAAAACCCAGAAATCTGCCGTTTAGGGCTGAGATATCGGGTCCGTGAGGAGCGTCACAGGAAGTCCTGCCTCCTTGATCCGGACCAGCACCTTGGCCACGTCGCCGTAGGACGCGGCCCTGTCGGCGCGAATCCAGACCTGATTGGGCCCGAACGTTTCGCTGAGCGCGGTGAGCTTGGGCACTAGGTCCTCGAAGCCGACTTCCGTCTCCTGGAGGAAGACCTTTCCATCCGCGTCCACGGTGATGCTGAGCGGTGCCTGCGCTTGGCCCACGGGGCTCGCCCCGGCGGCCGGCAGCGCCACATCGGGCAGATTGGCCTTGGCGTCGATGTCCACACCCACGGTGAGCAGCGGCGCCGTCACCATGAAGATGATGAGCAGCACCAGCATGACGTCCACCATGGGCGTTACGTTGATCTCGCTCATCGGCAGTCTTGAGCGCCGCCGCGCCCTGCGGCTGGACAAGGCACCACCGGGTTGAAGGGACTCGCTCATCTCCGCCTCACAGGCCCTTGTCGATCTGTCGTGACAGGATGGCGGCGAACTCGTCGGCGAAGCCTTCCAAGCGCGCCGCGTGCCGCCCGACTTCCGCGTTGAATTTGTTATAGAAAATCACCGCAGGGATGGCCGCCAGCAGGCCGAGCGCGGTGGCGAACAGGGCCTCGGCAATGCCCGGCGCCACGACCGCAAGGCTCGTATTGTTGCTCGTGGCGATAGCTTGGAAGCTCGTCATGATGCCCCACACCGTGCCGAACAGGCCGACGAAGGGGGCGGTCGAGCCCACCGTGGCGAGGAAGGTGAGCCGACGCTCCAGCCGCTCGACTTCACGGCTGATGGTCACGTCCATGACCTTCTCAACGCGCAATTGCACGCCCGGCATGGGCCGCGCGGACCGCTCTCCGCTCTCCCGCTCGGTCGAGCGCTTCCATTCGCGCATCGCCGACACGAACAAGGCCGCCATGCCTACATTCCGGCGCTGCGCCAGGGCCTGATAGAGCTCATCCAGCGATTGACCGGACCAGAACACCTGCTCGAACTTGTCGGTTTCCTTGCGAGTCTTGGCGAACAGGAAGAACTTCTCGATGATGATCGCCCAACTCCAGACCGAGGCCGCGAGCAGACCGACGATGACGATCTGGACGACGATATGGGCGTTCACAAAAAGCTGCCAAATCGACAGATCGACAGCGACATTCGACGGGTTCATTCACGGCCTCATGACATGCGCGGTCGGAGCCCTGCCCCGGCTTAGCCGGTGCACGGCTCCGGTCGACGCGAAGTCCCCGTTGTCTCCCTCTTTGCTACGTTCAACACGCTTGATCAACGAATCGTTCGAGGGCGCCGCGGACCAACTGTCCGAGACGCTGCAGCTTTCCGGCCTCCGATACAAGAACCACAACGACCTTGGCGCGGACCAGGACAATACCATCCCGGCGCACCTCCTGGAGAAGCGTGAGGCTTGCAGCCCCCATCTCCCCGCATCGCGTGACCACTTCGAGCACGTCGTCGAGCCGCGCTGGTTTCAGATAGTCCATCTCGATGCGCCGCACGACGAACACGGACGCCTCGCCCTTTTCGGGGTTGGCGAGATCCTGGTGATGGATGCCGAGCAGGCGGATGAAATCGGAGCGGCCGCGCTCGCAGAATTTCAGAAAGTTTGCGTGGTAGACGAGGCCAGCGAAGTCCGTGTCCTCGAAATAGACGCGCACCGGCAAGATATGCGTGTCGCCCTCGATGCGACCGGCGAGATCGGGCCAATTGCTCACTCTGCGTCGCCACCGTTGAACAGCGGAAACTGCGCGGGCTGCGCCGGCGGCGTAACCCCGAGATGCTCAAACGCGAGCCCTGTCAGCACGCGGCCACGCGGCGTGCGCGCGATAAAGCCTTGCTGCAACAGATAAGGCTCGATGATCTCCTCAATCGCGTCGCGCGGCTCCGACAAACCGGCAGCGATCGTCTCGATGCCCACCGGTCCGCCGCCATAGTTCACCGCGATCAATTTCAGATAGCGGTGATCGAGCGCATCGAGCCCGCGACCGTCCACTTCGAGCTGCGACAGCGCGCTGTCGGCGAGCCTGGCGTCGACGGCGCCTGAGCCTTGCACGGCAGCGAAATCGCGCACGCGACGCAACAGCCGCGCCGCGACGCGCGGCGTCCCGCGTGCGCGCCGAGCGATCTCGTGCCCACCCTCGTCGGTCAGCGGGAGACCGAGTAGACGCGCGCCGCGCCGCACGATCTCTTCGAGCTCTTGCACCCTGTAGAACTCGAGCCGGATGGGAATGCCGAAGCGTTCGCGCAACGGCGTGGTGAGGAGGCCGGTGCGCGTGGTGGCGGCAACCAACGTGAACTTGGCAAGGTCGATGCGCACCGAGCGCGCGGCGGGGCCTTCTCCGATAATGAGGTCGAGCTGGAAGTCCTCCATGGCGGGATAGAGGATCTCCTCCACCGCCGGACTAAGTCTATGAATTTCATCTATAAAAAGAACGTCACGCGCTTCGAGATTGGTGAGCAGCGCCGCGAGATCGCCGGCCTTGGCGATGACGGGCCCGGAGGTCGCGCGGAAATTGACGCCGAGCTCGCGGGCCACGATTTGCGCAAGCGTGGTCTTGCCAAGCCCGGGCGGCCCGGCGAACAGCACATGGTCGAGCGCTTCGTGGCGCGACCGCGCGGCATCGATGAAGACCTTGAGATTGGAGCGGACCTTTTCCTGGCCGATGAATTCGGACAGCGTCTGCGGCCGGAGCGCCGCTTCCGGCTGATCGTCGTCGCGCTTCGCCGCCGCCAGCACACTCTCGCTCATTGGGCGAGCTCCTTAAGCCCGAGGCGGATCAGCTCCTCGGCGCGCGCCTCGCGTCCCGCCGCCGCAATCGCGGTGCTGACCGCCGCAGCCGCCTCGCCATGGGCATAGCCGAGATTGGTGAGCGCCGAAACCGCATCGCGCGCGGCAAGTCCCTCGGGCAGGACGGCGATGGGTTGAGGCGCGCCTGAACCCGGCGCAAGGGCCGGCGCCAGTGCGGGCATCTTGTCCTTGAGTTCGGCGACGATGCGCGCGGCCACTTTCGGGCCGACCCCTTGAGCACGCCCCACATGTGCCTTGTCCTGAAGCGCCACGGCGTTGGCGAGGTCGGCGGCGCTCAGCGTGCCGAGTACCGCGAGCGCCACCTTGGCGCCGACGCCTTGCACCGTTTGCAGCGCACGGAACCAGGCGCGCTCATGCTCGGTGGCGAAACCGTAGAGACGCACGCCGTCTTCCCTGAAATGCGTGTCGATGGATAGCGTCACGGTCTCGCCGACCGGCGGCAACGCGGAAAGCTGGCGCGCGCCAAGCGTGACCTCATAGCCGACGCCGCCGACGTCGACGATTGCCGTGCTAAGCGAGACCGAGTCAACGATACCCGTGAGCTTGCCGATCATGACGCGGCCCTCTCGGCGAGCGCGATCGATTCTGCGAGCTTTGCCCAAGCGCGTGAATGCGCATGCGTGATGGCAATGGCGAGCGCGTCGGCCGCGTCGGCGCTGTCCGGTGTGGCGCGCGGCAACAGGCACTTCACCATGGCCCGAATCTGATCCTTATCGCCGTGACCGGCGCCCACGACGGTCTTCTTCACCGCGTTCGGCGCATACTCGGCGATCGTGAGCCCCGCCAGCGCCGGCACCAACATGGCGATGCCACGGGCCTGGCCGAGCTTCAACGCGGCGGCGGCATCCCGATTGACGAAGGTCTGCTCGACGGCCGCCTCGACCGGCGCGAGTTGCGCCAGGACTTCGGAGAGCCCGTCGAACAATTGGCGCAGGCGCATCCCGAGGCTGCCGCCTGCGTCCGAAGATACGGAGCCGCAGGCCACATAGCCGAGCTTGACCCCATCGGTGTCGATGACGCCCCAGCCGGTCCGGCGCAAACCCGGATCGATGCCCACAATGCGAATCGCGCCCCTCATAGGCGAATCGTAGCACAGGGCGCGGCCCCGTCAGATTGCCAGCACGCGCTAAAAGCGCTCAGAACCGCGGCGGGATACCATAATGGGCGGGGGCGTTTGTGCGGCCGCCTCTTGGTGTGAGATAGAGCGCCCATGTCGAACGCCTAAAGGCTTGGTCTGCCGTCAATCGTCCTCATTGTCGTGCCCAATGTCCCGCGCCTGAAGGGTAAGCCGCTGGCAGCGAAGAGGAGTTCCTGGGCCCCAACCGGTCTGGAAAAAGATGCCGAATATGCCGAATTGCCGACATCTCCTGGTTCTCATGGCGGCGAGCCTCGCGCTCGCGCTGGCCTCAGCGCCGGCCGTGCAGGCCCAAGACACCTCCGCGCCAGCCGGCCAAGCGGCGCCCGGCACCGAGACCCCCGAAGCCGAGGCCCCCGAAGCCGAGGCCCCCGAAGCCGAGGCCCCCGAAGCCGAGGCCCCCGAAGCCGAGGCCAATGGCGGCCAGGCTGTTGCCGTGTTCAGCGAGGCGCTCGACCAGTGGACGGACCAACTCAAGGCGCAGGAGCAGGCGATCGCCGATGAGGCGACGACGGACGACGAGCTCAGGGCGATCCCGGAACTGCTCGAGGCAGTGCGCGAGAGCATTGTCGAGCAGCGCGCGGCGCTCAAGCCGAAGCTACAGGACGCGCGCGAGCGACTCACCAAGCTGGGCCCCCCACCGGAAGACGGCGCGCCGAAAGAGAGCGCGGAGATCGCCGCGCAACGAGAGCGCCTCGAGAAGGAGGTTGCGTCGCTCGACGGTAAACTCAAGCAGGCCGACATCCTGTTTGTGCGCGCCGGTCAGGTGATCGACGAAGCCAACGAGGAACGCCGCGAGCGCTTCACCGAGTCGCTCTTCCGGCCTGTCCCGAATTTCTACTCCGACGCGTTACCCGCAGGGCTTGAGAGCCTGCAGGTTCGAAGCCAGCAGGTGCGTCAAGCGCTGGCGGATTGGTTCGCGCGCGTATGGAAAATCGGGAAAGTTTTCTTCTTCCTGCTGATCCTGGCTCCAGTCCTCGCTGCCGTGATGATGGCGCGGTTCATCGGCAAGCTCACGGGCCACCGTGATCAGGAGCCTGACACTGAGAGAGCCGAAGAGCTCACCCTTCAGGAGCGCGGCGCGGCGGCTTTCAAGAAATCGCTTTGGCGAAGTCTGCCTATCTGGGCCGGGCTCGCCGTGTTCTACCTCATCACTGTCTCGGTGGGCCTGGCCGATCCAGGCCTCGAGGGATTCCTGCTCAAGGCTCTTCTCTCGGTCGCCTGGGGGACCTTACTCTACTCGCTCGTCCGTCAGAGCCTTGTTCCCGAAGACCCGGCGTTCACAATCATCCCTGCCTCCGAGTCCATGGCGTGGCGGATCACCGGACTACTATGGACATTGATCACGTTCTGGCTTTTCGATCAGGTCTCAATCCTCATCGATTCTGTCGTTTTCATGCCGTACCAGGTGTCGGTGCTGCGCTCGGCGATCTTCGCGAGCCTCTACGGAATTCTTATCGCGGCGATCGTCTACTCAATTCAGTCGGGAACGCTGACACGCCAAGCGATCACCGGGTGGCGCGCTTGGCTGCTCTCGTTAACGGCCATCATCGCGGCGAGCATCCTGCTCGCCGCCTTGCTCGGCTACGAATCCCTGGCGCGCTTCATCGGCACGAACGCCGTATCCACGGCAGGCGTCCTTTGGATCATGTATCTGCTCCACCTCACGGCCGAGGACATCTCCAGCGTCAGCGTCATCTCCGGCGCGCCGATTGATGACGACCTGGAGGAAGAGGAGGACATGGGCGCGCCGTCGCTCCTAACCATCCGGATCATCGTCAGCCTTCTGATCGACATCGCCATCCTCGCGATCGGCATCGTCATCCTGCTGCTTCTGTGGCGATTCGATTGGGTGGAGGTGAGAAGCTGGATCCAAGCGGCCTTCTTCGGCTTCCAGTTCGGCAACTTGCACATCTCGCTCCAGTCCGTGCTCATCGCGCTCGGCGTCTTCGCGCTCGGACTATTGCTGACGCGCTTCGTGCAGCGCTGGTTCACCGGCCGCGTCTTCAGCGGCCGGCGCAGCGAATCCGGTCTGCACGAGTCCGTCAGAATCGGTATCGGTTATCTGGGCTTCGTGCTCGCGGCCTTGGCCGGAATCTCCTATCTCGGCGTGGATTTCTCCAACCTCGCCCTCGTCGCCGGAGCACTCTCCGTCGGTATCGGCTTCGGGCTCCAGAGCATCTTCAACAACTTCGTGTCGGGACTCATTCTTCTGATCGAGCGCCCCATCAAGATCGGCGACTACATCCATGTCACCGGGCAGGAAGGCACGGTCAAGAAGATCAGCGTGCGTTCAACGGAGATCGAGACCATCTACCGGCAGTCGGTGATCATCCCCAATGCCACGCTCATCACTGATCCGGTGACGAACTGGATGCATCTCGACAAGGTCTGCCGCCTCGATATCTCCGTCGGCGTCGACTACGGCAGCGATGTCAAACGCTTGCGTTCGACGCTCCTCGACGTCGCCCACGCGCATCGGGGCGTCCTGAAGAGCCCGCCTGCGGTCGTGCACTTTGCCGGCTTCGGCGACAGCTCGTTGGATTTCGAGCTTCGTGTGTTCTTGCGCGACGTGCGCGAGCGCATCAAATCGGCCAGCGAGCTGCGCTTCGCCATCCTCGACGCGCTGAGAGAGGCGGGCATCACCATTCCGTTCCCTCAACGCGATGTTCACATCAAGGGGGACGGAACCTTCGAGCCGGACGAGTCCGCCCAGGCCGAGGAGTCCCACCCGTCCGGCCCCGGCTCACAAGCGAAGAACTCTACTCCCTAGACGCCCATCGCCGTCTTTCCGTCTCGCGACAATCGTCTAAAAATGTAGCATTTTCCGTTTATTAGCCGCCCGTCAAAAGGTGTAAGGCTGCCAGGGTTATAGCCGGGGCGACAGCCACGAGGCGGCCAAGCGGAATCGGCAAAGTCGCCTTCGGCGATTGCCGACCCCTACCGGCTCCTCGTCGAGAACATCACCGACTACGCGATCTATATGATCGATCCCGACGGGATCGTGACCAACTGGAATCTGGGTGCGCAACGCTTCAAAGGCTACAAGCCGGACGAGATCGTCGGGCAACCGTTCAGCCGCGTCTTCACAGACCGCGACCGGCAAGACGCTTCCCCCAGCATATTCTGGCGACCGCGGCTGAGGAAGGGGCGTTACGAATCGGAAGGCTGGCGTGTACGCAAAGATGGCCAGCGCTTCTGGGCTCACGTCGTCGTCGACACCATCCGCGAGGCCGACGGACAGCTTCTTGGCTTCGCCAAGATTACGCGGGACGTCAGTGAGCGGCGCAAGAACGAGGAACGCCTCAATCACCTCGCGCACTATGACCCGCTAACGCAACTGCCGAACCGGGCGACGCTGCGCAATTCACTCGAAGACGCCATGTTGGCCGGGCCGGTGACCGTCCTCATGCTCGACCTGGATGGCTTCAAGGACATCAACGACACCCTCGGCCACCCGGCGGGCGATTGCATCCTCCGTGACGCGGGCGAACGCCTGAGATACTGCCTCGGGGACCGAGGAACCATCGGACGGCTTGGCGGCGACGAGTTTACCGTTGTAGTGTCGGGTCTTTCCGGTCCGCTGAGGCGGCGCAGATCTGTGAACAACTCATAGGCAGCGTTCGCCCGCCGTTCAGCTGGGAACACCAAGAGGCCCATCTCGGGCTCAGTATCGGTATCGCCATGAGCCCCAGCCACGGTGATAGCGCCGAAGAGCTGCTCACGAGTGCCGACTTCGCCCTCTACCGCGCCAAGGCCGAAAAGCTCAGCGGCTATTGCTTGTTCCAACCGAGCTTCCGTGAGGCCGCGCTTGCGCGCCGTCATTGCGACCAAGAACACCGCCAGGCCGTCGCCAAAGGTCAGCTCGAGCTGCACTACCAGCCTCTCGTGCGTCTTGCTGATTACTGCGTCACCGGCGCGGAGGCACTGCTTCGCTGGCGGCATCCCGAGCACGGGCTCATCGCGCCGGATGCTTTCCTCGGCAACCTGGAACGCGGCAAGCTCGTCTATACCGTTGGCGATTGGATCATTCACGAGGCGCTAGCCCAAGTGCGGCAGATCCGAGAGCTGGGGGCCAAAAATTTCAGAGTGAACGTCAATCTCTTCGCCACGCAGTTACGCAACGACGCCCTGGTCACGACAGCGGCGGAGGCGTTGGAGAAACATGCCCTACCTCCGGAGGCGTTGGAGCTGGAAATCACCGAGAACGTTTTCCTTCAGGAGGGTGAGAGGATGATCTCCCCCTTGCGTCACTTGCGCGATCTCGTCGTCGGTATCGCCTTCGACGACTACGGCACCGGCTTCGGCTTTCTCAGCCTGCTGAAACGCTTTCCCTGACCCCACCGAAGGTCGATCGCAGCTTCGTGCGAAATCTCTGCACCGACAAGGAGGACGAGGCCGTGGTGCGGTCGATCGCCTATCTCGCGGAGAGCTTCGGCCTGGACGTTACCGCCGAAGGTGTCGAGCGGGAGGATCAGCGCAAACGTCTTCGGGAACTTGGCTGCGAAAGCGCACAAGGCTATTTGTTCGGCCGCCCGATGCCGGGAGAACGCGTCATGAAAATCATGCGCGGCGCGACCCATAGCGGCCTGGCCCGTTGGCCCAGACGGCACGCGGAGGCCCATGCCACCCCCAGCACGGAGCAGGGCGCCGAGACGCCACGCCCGCGCTCGCCAAGCGTGCCTAGACGCGCAGGATCTGGGCCCTAGCTAGCTGACGTGCGGCCCGCGCATTTGCTCAATGGCGGCCTGGATGCGGCGCCAATTTTCGGCCTCCGCCTTGTCGCCAACACTCTCGCAAGCGGCGGCCCTCTGCGAGGCCTCGGCCACGGCCTTGTCGCCATGGGTTCCTAGGAAACGCCGCGCGTAGTCGTGGACTTCGTTCATATCCATTGAACGTCCTCCTCTCCCTATGAGCCTACCATTTTCCCAGCCCGAGGGGCCAAACGCCCTGAGGCAGATCAATGCATCGCAGGCCGATGGGTTCCGGGCGTCAATGGGGGCCTAGGGGAAGCACCGGCGGCCCACGCCGCCGGTGCTTTTCCACATTAGTCGTCGTAACCGACGAGGATCTCGGCCGTCGCCGGGTGCACGTGGACCTCCATGCGTGTGCCGTTCTTGGTCATCTCGACCTCATAAGCGCCATCATCGGTCTCGATCTCGTAGACCTTGTAGCCTTGGGCCGAGAGTTTCTCGGTGATCTCGGACGGTGGTAGCCACTGATCGCGCGGCACGTTCAGGCGCTTGCCGTCATTCCAGTCAGCGACCGCCAGAGCCGGGACCGCCGCCAAAGCAGAAAGACCCAGAAGCGTAGGAATGAGATATTTTCGCATGTGTCGTCTCCTATTCGTTTGCGGCAATGTCTTGCCTAACCCCAACCTGGCAAAGAGCCCCTGACGACGTGCTGATCACGCCCGTCAGCGAATTGTCAGGCCTTGCCGCGCAGACTTGGGTCATGTTCGCAATGCCCTTCGACCGTCGCGTTTGGCTCGCCGCCGCCATGCTTCTTGTGGCTCCAACTGGTCACGCCAAAGGTGACGACATCAGTCACCAGGATGCGCGCCGCCTGGTGCAGGAAGGCCGCATCCTGCCGCTCGCCGAGATCCTCGCGCATGTGGGCCACAAGGTGCCCGGCGATGTTCTCGATGTGGAACTCGAGCTCGAGGACGGCGCCTATGTGTACGAGCTTGAAATCTTGAAACCGGACGGCAAGGTTCAAGAGGTGGAGGTCGACGCTCCGAGCGGGAAGATCATCGAGATAGAGGACGATGACTGATGCGCGTTTTGATCGTGGAAGACGAACCACGCATCTGCGCCGACATCGCGCGGACCCTGTCGGCCACGGGTTACGCTTGCGACTGGGCCACCGACGGAGAAGACGCCTGGTTTCGTGGTGAGACGGAATCGTACGACCTCATCATCTTGGACCTCGGCTTGCCGAAGATGGACGGGCTGACAGTGCTGAAGCGCTGGCGCGCGGCGGGACGTCAAACGCCGGTGCTCGTGCTCACGGCGCGCGGCGCTTGGCCGGAGCGTGTGGAGGGTATCGACGCTGGAGCCGACGACTATCTGACCAAGCCCTTTCGCATGGAGGAGCTGGTCGCACGCGTGCGCGCCCTGATCCGGCGCTCGACCGGCCATGGCACGCCCATACTCGAAGCCGGCAACGTCCGCCTCGATACCAAGCAGATGCACGTCATGTTGAACGGCGGCCAGGTTCCGGTGTCACCGCTGGAATACCGGCTGCTCGCCTATCTCATGCACCACAAGGGTCGCGTGGTCCCCGCCGGCGAGATTCTCGAGCATCTCTACGGCGGCGACGATACGCGCGACGCCAACGCACTCGAGGCGCTCATCATGCGGCTTCGCAAGAAGTTCGGCAGCCCCGTCATCGAGACCCGCCGCGGCTTCGGTTATCTCGTGGCCGGCGAGGATGCCCCGTGAGCTTCACCTCTCTGCGGGTTAGGCTCCTGGCCGGCGCCGCGGCCTTCGTGCTGACAGCGCTCGCGCTTGCGGCCGTCGGCTTGACCTTCCTCTTCCAGAACCATATGGAACGCTGGGTCGACGGCGAACTCGACGCCTATCTCGATCAGGTCATCGCCGGGATCGACAACGGACCGAACGGCCAGCTCATGGTGGCCGAGCCCCCCGCCGATCCCCGTTTCGAGCAGCCGCTATCGGGACGCTACTGGCAAGTCAACGTGAAGCCCGACGGTCCCGCGCTGCGCTCACGCTCTCTGTGGGACTACGCGATTCCGTTGCCCACCGGCGATGTGATTGGCGACGCGGTGCATCGCCATCGCGTGCCAGGTCCCAATGGGACGAGGCTCTACCTCCTCCAACGTCACATTACGCTGCCGAGCCGCCTCGGTGGCAATGCCGCGACCGCCGCGGTAGCGGTTGATGCCGCCGAGGTGGCTGCCGCGGTTCGCCGCTTCGCCACTGTGCTCATCCCGCTTCTTCTCTTGCTGGCTGCCCTGCTGATCGGCGCGGCTTGGATCCAAGTACGCGTAGGGCTGAAGCCTCTTTCCATCATGCAGCGGAAACTCGGCGATATCCGCACGGGTCCGCGCAAACGGCTGGGAGACGGCTTTCCCGACGAGGTGCAGCCGCTAGCCACCGAAGTGGACACGCTGCTCGACGACCGAGACCGCCGAGTGGATAGTGCCCGCGCCCGGGCCGCCGATCTCGCCCATGCTCTCAAAACGCCGCTGCAAGTCCTGCTGAGCGATGCGGAGCAGCTGAACTGCAAAGGAGAAACGGAGATGGCCCAGGAAATCGAGGGCATTGCCACGGTGTTGCAGCGGCACACGGAGCGGCAACTGTCGCGCGCGCGAATGGCCACCTATGCCGCCAACGCCGCTGCCGACATGGGCGAGATTGCCGAGCGGGTCGTTCGGGTCATGAAGCGAACGCCCCAAGGGCAACGCCTGGCCTGGCGGACCGATCTCCCGCACGGATCCGTAGTACGTATCGACCCGCAGGATTTCGCCGAGGCAATCGGAAATTTGACCGAGAATGCGGTACGCCACGCACGCGCCCGAATTGCCATCACCCTGTCGCGCGATGCCAGTACCGCCAGTGTCACGATCGCCGACGATGGGCCGGGCATCCCCGCGGAGCACCAGGAGGAGGTTCTCCGCCGCGGTGCGCGGCTCGATTCCGCCGGCACAGGGACCGGCCTCGGATTGGCCATCGTCAAGGATATCGCGGAGACCTGGGACGCGACGCTGTCTTTCGAAACAACGAGCCAAGGCTTCTCCGTAAGGTTGTCGATCCCCGCCGCGGCGGAAGCCACCGTCGTTCCGCTCGCTAAAGCCTGACCTAGCGGGACAGTGCGTCGCCCGTCGCTTGCGGCAGCTCGACGATTTGCCTCAAGCCCCTGCCGTCCTTGTTGGCGATCACGATGCTCCCGCCCGCGCGCTGCACGATCTCATTGGCGATGGTCATACCCAACCCTGCGCCGGGAATGTCTTGGCGGCGTGCGGGATCGGCGCGGAAGAACGGCTCGAAAACCTGATGGATCAGCGCTTCCGGAATACCAGGCCCATCATCCTCGATGACGATCCGCGCGGTCTTGCCGTCGCCGTTCACGCTCAGCCGCGCCCGAATGCCGTGCGTGGCGGCATTGATAATCAGGTTTCGAAGCGCGCGGTTGAGCTTGAAACGGCTCACGCGCACGGTGACGGGACGCAAATCCTCGCAAACCACGTCATAGCTCTGATCCTTGAACTCGGCGCACATCTCGCCGACGAGCTTGTCGAGCCGCAGGAGCTCAGGCGCGGCCGCACCCGTCTCTTCCCGCACCAGCATGATCGCGCTATCGGCGATGCGCTCCAGCTCCTCGAGATCGTTGAGCCACTTTGTGCGCTCCTCCTCGTCTTGGACGAACTCGGCCCTGAGACGCATGCGCGTGATCGGCGTGCGCATGTCGTGGCCGGCCGCCGCCACCAAACGCATGCGGCTTTCCATGGAACGCTTGAGCCGGGCCGATAGCGAATTGAGCGCCTTGGCGGTGGCGCGCACTTCCGCCGGGCCGCGCTCGGGCAGCTCCGGCATCACGCCGTCAGGCCCGACCGAAGCGACCGCATTCTCGAGGAACACGAGCGGACGCACCATGCGATTGGCCACGAATACGCCGATCACCGCCGCCCCCAGCGCGATAAAGGACAGCCATCTGAACAGCGGTTTCCACGGCGGCCCTTGCGGCGGCATGCCCGAGGTCGGCATCCATAACCACCCTCTTTTCTCGATGGGGACCGACACAATCAGCGGCGCGTGACGACCGTCGCGGGAGACGGTCACGGAAAGATCGTGACCGCGCTCCTTCAACACCTCGCGCAAGGCACCCGTTGTCCGCTTATACAATCGTCCAGGCGCCGGCTTTTGCTGCAACGTGACGCCGTCGAGGCCTTCACGCGTCAACTGAAGCGTCATTTCCACCTGCTGCGCGACCCCGATAAGCGCTCGTTCGGCGCGCTGGGGCGGACCGAGCAGCCAGAACAACACCACAGTCAGCAAGCCCACGACCGAAACGATCGCGATCACGAGCAAGGCGGCAAATTTTATGCGGAGCGTGTTCACGCTTGTCCATCCTCGACGTCGACCTTCACGGCAAGCTGATAGCCGCCGTTGCGCACGGTCTTGAGCAATTGTGGATCGTGGTCTCCATCGCCGCCGAGCTTGCGGCGCAGCCGGCTGACTAAAACGTCGATGGAGCGGTCGAAGCCGTCGCCTTCGCGACCTCGCGTAAGATCGAGTAACTGGTCGCGCGACAACACGCGACCCGGGCGGTCTAGAAAGGTCTTGAGCAAATCGAACTCCGCACCCGTTAGATCCACGTCCTCGCCTTTCGCATTCGTCACCCGGCGCATTTGCGGGTCGGCGGTGAAACCCTCGAAGTGATAGACCTTGACCTCGCTCGGTTCGGGCAGCATGTCCGCCCGGCGCCGCAACACGGCCCGCACGCGCGCGATGAGCTCGCGCGGGTTGAACGGCTTGCCGAGATAGTCGTCGGCGCCAATCTCGAGCCCGATAATGCGGTCCACGTCCTCTTTCAGCGCCGTCAGCAAGATGATCGGGACGCTGGAACGCTGCGCCCGCAAATCCCGGCACGCATCGAGGCCCGAGCCGTCCGGTAGCATCACATCGAGCACGATCAGATCGACGTGATGGGTCGCCAGCTGATCGCGCAGCTCCCGGCAGCTCTCGGCGAGAAGCACACGGAAGCCCTGGCTCTCGATATAGCGCGCGAGGAGCTTGCGGATTTCCGGGTCGTCATCGACGACGAGTATGCGTGGCGTGGTGGAAGTCATCGAAGTCGCTCCTTCTAGCCTCGCCCAATGCCGGCAACGAGAGGATTCTTGTAACGGAAGGCATCAGGCCCCGGCCCAGCAATGTTTCGACACAAATCTCTTCCGGCCAGCAACGTTCCGATACGCGCAGACCAATAGGGGCAACGATCGAACCTTAGGTAGGATCAGACATCAACAACGAGGATGCTGAAAATGAAGTTCTCAAAACAGATGGCCTCGCTCGCCGTCGTCGCCGCGCTCAGTATCGTGGGCCTCACGGCGGTGACCCTGGCTGCCGGTCCCGGCGGCGTGCCGGGCCAAAGCGCCTGGGCCGGTGAAGGCAAGCATGGCAAATCGATGTGCCAGCGCGGCTCCCACGGCAAGCATGGCAAATATGGCCGGGACGGCCGGAAGGGCCCGGACTATCTCGCCAAGAAGCTGAGCATCATGGAGACCGAGATCGGCATTCGCGCCAATCAGCTCGATGCTTGGCGCGACTTCACCGACTCACTGCAAGCCACCATGAAGCGGCCCATGCGCGGCGGTCGCGGCATGATGGCATCGGGTGACAATGCCGAGCCCTTCTCGCTGGCCGAGCGCTTCGCCGACAAAGCGATCGACCGCGCCAAGAGCGCCGAAGAGTTGAAGCAAGCGATCGCCACGCTCCGCACCACGCTCACGGCCGAGCAGCTGGAAAAGGTCACGGAGATCGAAGCGCGTCTTCGGGCCCGCATGGCCAAGCATCACGGCTGGAAGCGCGGTCATCACGGCAAGAGTCACGATGGCAAGGGCCCGCATAGCAAAGGCCCGCATGCCGGCCCGCCGCAGGCCACGCCGGACGATGATAACGACGATAGCGACGACGACTCGGACGAGTAATGCGCCTCCCCAGTTAGCCGGAACTCTCCGCGGTTAAGAAGCGCAGGAAGGCGGGAACCCATGGGCTCCCGCCTTTTTCGTGTCTCCCTCCGAGGCGGGCAATCACGAGGGCGGCGGAATCAAGAATCCGGGAAACCGAGACGCGCTTCGGCAGCCTCGAAGGAGCGGTCCATTGCCCAGGACTCAAGGAAGCCGAACGGCATATGTCCGAAGACCGGTGTCAATTGAAGCTCCGCGTAGAACTCCGAACCGCCCGCGACCCCGGCGACATAAAACGCCGAAACGATGCCCGACCGGTCCGCACCGCTCATGCAATGAACGAGAATGGGGCGCTCGGCCTTCGACAGGACGTCGAGCAAATCGTCGAGCTTCGCGCCCGACACATCACGCGCAGACGACAATGGATAGTCGATCAACCGGATGCCGTTGGCGTCAGCAGCCGCCTTTTCTTCACGGTACCAATCAAGCTCTGGATGCGAACCCCGCAAGTTGAGAATCGTCTTGATCCCATACCGCTCGTGATACTTGGCGACCTGCGCACCCGAGGGCTGCGCCGAGCGGTAAAACTCTCCGGGCACGACCGTATGGAAATTGTTGGTGGCGACAATATAGAGGGCATAAACCCCGATCGCCCCAAGCACGCCGAGCAGCGTACGAACAATTCTCTTGCGCAGCATTCTTGATCCCCCCGGATCCGATGTCTCACCGGTCGTAGGCGGGGATTGCGGCACTTTTTAGAGAAAGGCGGGCAATCTCGGGGGCCAGCCTGATCTAGCTGAGGGCCCAGGGCGCTTCGCCGTCATTTTCCCGCCGGCATCGGCACGGCATTGGCGAACAGGTTCTCGCCCCACTCATGAAGCGGGCTGCCGAAATCCGACTCCGTGTGGATCGCCTTCCCCTTCCGGGCCTCCCATTTTGCGCCATAGGTCTCATAGGGGAAATGGCGAATGTAGTAGTCGCAAGTCTCCTCCCAATGGGCGACCGACAACGACTTGCCGTAGTGCTGGCAGAAGAGACCCGTCTTGATGCTGGTCATACCCTGCGGGGTGCGTCCGTCGCCTTCGGCGAAGCCGATCTCGGCGCGGTTGCGCCAGAGCATGAGAATGTCGCGTTGCTCGGGACCGTAAAATTTGCGGAAGTGCATCAGCTCTTGGTCGGGCGTGTAAGGTGCCTGATCCTCCGGCGTCAGGTAGGCATCGAACAGAGGCACGCGCACCGCGTCTTCCTCGCGCGAAAGCTTGCCCACATAGTCGCGCAAGTCCCCCGTCACCCGCTCGTCCGGATCGAAGCAGAGCATCCACTCATGAGGCAGCTCTGCGCGCGCCATGCCGAGAAGCAGCCCGCGATGGCGTCCCTCGGCGCGCTTGCGTGCGTCGATGTCCTGCTCCCAGGACCGATTGGCGACGATCAGCGCGACTTTCGGGTGCGACCGTAAGATCTCGACCGTCTCGTCGGTGCTCGCATCGTCATAGGCGACGATCGCGTCTACGTGCGGCTCGAGATAATCGAGCGTGTCGGGCAGGATCAACGCTTCGTTGCGCATGCGCGTCATGGCGACGAGGCGATGCGACTTGCCGAACAGATCGGCATTGCCTTCGATGACCTGCTCGCTGTCGCGCAGCGGCCAGCGATGGACGGTGCGCATCACAGCCAAAAGCGGTCGATGACCGCCGCGATCCAAATCAACGCGGCCAGCGCGATGACGCAGAACACGCCCGCCGAGGCGAGATCCTTGGTGACCTTGATGGCCTCGTGCTTCTCGGGATGCACGTGATTGCATAGCCGCTCGATGGCCGTGTTCAGAAATTCCACCGCGAGTAGCAACAGCAAGCTGCCCATGAGCGCCGCCCAGGTCAGCGCGTCGCTGGCGACGAAGAAGGACACCGGCAGCGCGATGAGGGTGATCGCCGCCTCTTGCTTGATGGCCGCCTCGGTGGCGAGGCCTTCGCCAAAACCGCCGAGCGTGTTGCGGAAAGCCCGTCCGATACGCGATAGCCCTCCTTTGCCAGGGAGCGCGGACTGCGCCCGCAAATGTTTGTATTCCGCACCTTCCGGAAGTCGTGGCGCATCCATGAATAAGCCTTTCGCGCTTAGGCTGCTGTCAGCCTTTGCAGCACGTCGTCGGAGACGTCGAAATTGGTATAGACCTGCTGCACGTCGTCGGACTCGTCCAGCGCATCGATCATGCGCAACAATTTCTCGGCGGCTTCCTCGTCGATCGGCACCTCGGTCTTCGGCCGCCACAGGATCTGCAGGGTACGGGCCTCACCGAAGCGCTCCTCCAGCGCCTTGCCGACTTGGTGCAGCTCGTCCGGATTGCAGTAGACCACGTGGCCGTCGTCATTCGTCTCCACGTCGTCACCGCCGGCCTCGATCGCCGCTTCCAGCATCTCGTCGGCGGTCGCCTTGTCGGTATCGAACTCGATGGCCCCGAGCCGGTCGAAATTGAAGGACACCGCGCCCGTCTCGCCCAGATTGCCGCCATGCTTGGCGAAGATGGAGCGAACCTCGCTCGCGGTGCGATTGCGGTTGTCGGTCAACGCCTCGACGATGACGCCGACTCCGCTGACCCCGAAGCCCTCGTAGCGGACCTCCTCGTAATTGTCTCCGCCCGCCTCCTGGCTCTTCTTGATGGCCCGGTCGATATTGTCGTTGGGCATGTTCTGGGCCCGCGCCGCCTGAATCGCCGTCCTCAGCCGCGGATTCATCGCGGGGTCCGGCAGCCCCAGCTTCGCCGACGTCGTGATTTCGCGGGCGAGCTTGGAGAACAGCTTAGAGCGCTTCTTGTCCTGCGCCCCTTTGCGGAACTGGATATTCTTGAATTTCGAATGGCCTGCCATGGCCTGTTCCCTAGTCTTTAGCGGCCGTCGGGGTCAAGACCAAGCCTTGCCGGGCGAGCCGGCACGGTCCGGTGGCCGCATTTAGCGAAGCCTTAACCCTAATAGCCTGAGAACTAAAGGCTTGGGGCCTGCAAAAGGGCCCGCGCGTAAAGGGATAAGGGGGATCACCATGACGCCGAAACGGAAGCCTGTCGCCAGTGAGGCGCATGAGGAAACACCCAGCCTGCCGCAGCTCTGCTCCGAGGCCGCCGACCATGTGGCCCGGGCCCGGGTAGCGCTTTACGACGAGAGCCTCGATGCTGATCAGGCGCTCGCCCACCTGGATGACGCCATTGCCTGCTTGCAGCGCCTTTGGACCCATGGCCGCACGTCGATCGATGGGGCGCGTCCTGCCGCCCGCTCAGCCTAAGTCTCAGCCACCCAGAACACAGGCTCGGTTTGAGAGAGCCTGCCGCCGAGCCTGACCGGTGCAATGGCGCGGGCTAGGCCTGTCGCGTCGTCGACCTCGATGCCGACGCCGCAGACCGTGGCCTCCCCCTTGGACGGCGCAAAGCGTTGCGAGGCGATCTTGGTGAGGAAGCGGTTGACCGGCTCCTCCTTGTCCATGCCGAGGATCGAATCGAAATCGCCGCACATGCCGGCGTCGCTGATGTAAGCGGTGCCGCCGTTCAGGATTTGCTCGTCCGCCGTTGGCACATGGGTATGCGTGCCGACCACAGCGGTGGCGCGCCCATCGACGAAATGCGCGATGGCCTCCTTCTCCGACGTCGCCTCGGCGTGGAAGTCGATGAAGATCGCGTCGGCGCCCGATTTCAGCCCGCACGCTTCGAGCTCCCGTTCGACCGCCCGGAAGGGATCGTCGAGATCGCCCATGAACACGCGGCCTTGCGCGTTGATCACCAGCACGTCCATGCCGTTTGCCGCCTTGAAGAGTCCCGCGCCCCGGCCCGGCGTTCCTTGCGGAAAATTGACAGGGCGCAGCAAACGATCGTGCCGCTCGATGAAGATGAGCGCTTCGCGCTGATCCCAAACGTGATTTCCAGTCGTCACCACGTCGGCGCCGGCGTCGATCAATTCAGTGAAGATCGCCTCGGAAATGCCGAACCCGCCGGCAGAGTTCTCGCCATTTACCACGACGAAGTCGGCAGCGTAGCGCTCACGCAATTTCGGCAAAATGTCGAGCACGGCAACGCGCCCGGACCGGCCAACCACGTCGCCTAGAAATAGAATGCGCATGGCATGCCGGCTAACTGTCGCGAGTGGATCATTCGGGGGTCAATACAGAATGGCTGCGGGAGCCGCCAGCTTAACGGGAGGCACTGTCAGCGAGAGATGGCAGGGCCGCGATGGCCGTCGGAGGTAAGATTCCGGGAATCCCTACAATAAGTAGGTGGGCGCCGAGTGACGAAGACCACGGTCCCCGCCAGGGTCAGCTCCCGTAGAATCTTATAGGGCCCTGGAATAATGCTCCTAACGCACCTCGCAGCCCGCCAACACAGACTATAGCGTAAGAACCTTGCCGAAACGACTAGCGTCGGTTGGCCGCATGGTTTGCCCGCCCGCCGTTCAGGAACTGCGCATTAAGCAATTCCAGGCGCTCGGCCGCCTCGGCGATGCGGGCGGACAGATCAGCCTGCACCGTCTTGGCCGTCTCGTCCGAGGCCGACTTGTCGCGGCGGGCTTCCGCCAGTCCCGTCTTTAGA
>Ga0307380_10000415_pt1 | contig 68412 bp, 71 predicted proteins | sample UN3MG_FD_202239 | JGI IMG/M metagenome (GOLD analysis project Ga0307380, IMG submission 202239) | Soil microbial communities from Risofladan, Vaasa, Finland - UN-3 | ecosystem: Environmental > Terrestrial > Soil > Coastal area > Acid sulfate soil | place: Finland: Risofladan, Vaasa | collected... | reverse complement strand
ATGGTTTCATTCATTGGCGTAATGGCTGTCTTTCTGTCATTTTTGGTGGGAAGATTGTTATTTAACAGTAAGACTGGTTTAGTTATCGCCTTTTTGTACGCCACCTCCTCAATCATAGTTTCCTATTCTCGGATGGCCTGGAATCCATCGCCGGTTCCCCTGTTTACTCTTTTGCTCATAATTTTGATCTATCTTTATCAAAAGACCAAAAGATCTTTATGTATATGGCTATTGGGCTTTATCTTTGGTTTAGGTGTTCAGCTCCATTACAACTTTATTTGCCTAATACCGTCAGTAGTGGTTTATCTTTTATTGACTAATACTAAGTTTAAAAAGACCATCAGGGATCTTATAGGAGCCGGACTTTTAATGATGGTTACCCATTTACCGTTAGTGCTTTTTGAGATTAGGCATCAGTTTATTACCAGTAAAGCTTTTTTACGGTTTCTTAAAAGCGGTGATATTGGGATGGGTTTAGGGGATATCACGAATAATTTTTTTCGCCTTATCAAGCAAACTGTCGAATTGACAATTTTTTCTCCCAGGCCGATGTCATTTATGTTTTTTATAATCTATCTTTTGGCAATGTTGACTTTGCTATTAATTGAGAAAAAAAGAAAGGAAATAGGTCTTCTCTTCACGCTATTTTTTCTTGGTGCCTTCTGTTTTTCCTTTTTTAGCGGGACCCTCCAGCTCTATTATCTTAATTTTCTCCTGCCATTTCCCATTATATTAGCCGGAGTATTTTTGGGTGCTCTTTTAAGCAAGAAGATCTTTGTTCCGCTGGTAATAATCATTTTGATGGTTTACTGGGCTAATAATTGGATAGCGAATATTAGTCCAGCCAGACCCAGGCCAAATTTAGAAGAGATAACGACTATTTCAAAATCGATTGTGGAAAGGGTTCCTTCTGGACAGGCGTTCAATATCGCTCTTTTTTCCGGAGAACTGTGGCATTCGGCAGAAGAATACCGTTATTTTACTTACTATTTTGGGGAAAGGGCTTTAGGGCCAGAGGATTATCGAAACATCCAAAAATTATTTGTTATTTCTTTTGGTCCAATGGAAAACCCCTTAAGTATAAGATCCCAAGAAACCGATGATTTTGGACCGAAAAAAATTGAGGATAATTGGGCAGTCGGATCGGCAGGGATTTTCCAGTTAAGTAGATGATTTTTCTTTGGGGCGGCGATATGTTCACTTAAAAGTGAGACAGTCCATAGTAAACTATGGACATGCGAAGGATAACCAAGATTGCCCTTGCTTGGGAACTAGTAGAACAAAAAGTTCCTAAAATTCATGTTGCTCAACAAGCAGGAGATTTAGAAACTTTTATTGATCAATATTCAGCCGCTAAAAGAGAGCTTGTACCATGAGAAGAAGATTTAATTCTCACGTTGAACTTATCCAAACTGAATGGTGGTCCGGAGTTCAAGGATGAATTCAAGCAATATGTGTTAGAATATGCCCAAAGACATAGAATTGCTAGGCCTTACAAAAAGAACGAGCAAGCCTATATTGAATCCTTTAACAGAAGCCTAAAAAAAGAGTGTTTGGGCTGGAGCAAATACAAAGTTAAAGACTTACCGTTTTTAACCAAAGAAGTGGAAGATTATTTGCAATATTATCACACCCAAAGAGCTCATTGCTCTTTAGAAATGAAAACACCGTTTGAAAAAAAAGACTGTCTCATATTTAGTGAGAATATTGCGTTTACACGCTGATGAAGCGGTTTTTGGTTATAATGTATAATGAATTTAAATGCTTTTTGTTAGTAAATTGATACCGTTATTTCTTTATCTAATCTCTGTTGGATCACTACTAATAGACTCATATGGTTCTGATACAACGACCTTAACTCATTTTTTTGTTAGCTCTCGTTCCATTACTTTAATCGTAATTACCCTTTTTGCAGTACTAAAAAAATACAAACGTTTAAACTTGCCTACAATTCTTAAAAATATTAATGGGTATTTTATTTTCCCCGTTTCAGTTATTATCAGTACAACTCTAAGCATTCTTGATTATATAACTCCTCCTAACACAATATTTGCTGCCACCCATATCCAATATACATCCCTCTTTATACTTGGTATTTTTAGCGGTATCGTATTGCTTTTAAATAAACCTAACTTCTGGTTTCAAAAGTATTGGAAGATTTTAATTGCTTTCGGTTCGTTTCTTTCTTTTTTAACAGTACTTATTGTAAAAATATGGCCATTTGATGTATTTCTAAAATTGTCTCACGAAGATAATTTTATTGAGAATATGCAAGTTTTAGTGCTTGTTTTAGGCGCTTTCTGGTCGTTAAATACTGCAATAAAGTTTATTCATGCTAGAAAATACTTTTATTCGGCATTATTTTTATTTGTTGTATTTGTTTTATTCTTTACTGCAGGCGAAGAGGTTGCCTGGGGACAACGATTTCTCCACTTTTCATCACCAGAATATTTTCTTGTCAACAACGCACAAAAAGAGATAACAATACATAATCTTAATAAATATGGTGGAGTAGCTCAATTTGCCTATATAATCATTGGTGGATACGGTTCTTTTTCTTGGATAATAATGAAAATATTTCCTCGTTTAGCTACTTTTCCAATACAACCTTTTATCCCACCGTGGTTCGCTAGTGGATATTATTTTTTAGGGTTCATATACAACTTTTATACTTACGAACGAATCCATTATATTGGAGCTTGGTCAGAGTTTGCAGAGTTAATGCTCTATTTGGGCGTAATGATAACAACGGCTTGGGTATACTATTCAGTTAAAACAAGTAAAAACTATTTTAGCGCCCCTTCTAGTAAACATAGGGAAGACTAAAATTAAAAAAAGGAGAAATTGAGTGAAGGTTTCAATTGTTATTCTTAATTGGAATACAAAAGAATTACTCAAACAGTGTCTGGAAAGTCTAAAAAAAAGCAGGGGAGATTTAGAGACAGAAGTTATTGTGGTTGATAACGGATCACAGGATGGATCGGTAGAGATGATTAAACAGTTTAAATCGTCGACTCCCGACTTAAAACTTCACTTTATTGCCAATAAGAAAAATTTAGGTTTTGCTAGAGGCAATAATCAGGCGATTAAGATGGCCACCGGTGATTTTGTGATGTTGCTTAATTCTGACACGATAGTTCAAAAAGGGGCGATTGAAAAATTGGCAGTTTATTTAATTAAATCACCAAAGATAGCGGTTGCTTCGCCACTTTTGTTAAATAAAGACGGTTCAATTCAAAAAGATCCTTGTTATTTAAAGTTCCCTTCACCGGTAACTGCTTTCTTTTATTATAATTCTTTCCTTAAAAAAATTGCGGTTAAGTTTTTCCCCTGGCTTCTTTTTTCAACCACTGATTTTAGTCAGCCGGTTGAGGTCGAGCAATTACCAGGGGCAGCAGTGATGTTTAGAAAAGAGGTTTTAAAAAAACTCAAAGGATTTGACGAATCCTATCCTCTTTATTTTGAAGATGTTGATCTTTCCTTCAGAATCAGAAAATTAGGCTATAAGTTAGTAGTGGTACCTGGGGCAAAAATTATCCATCTTGGTAGAAAAAGTATTGAGCCATTGATTAAAAAAGAGGGGATAGAGAAGTTTTATTTCTTAAATTTTAGTTCATTATTCTTATTTTGCGAGAAAAATTATTCAAAATTCAAAGCTTGCCTGATTAAAATGATAATTTTTTCCCATCTTCTTCTAACGCTTAGATTTAGTTTGATTAAAAAGTTAATAAAGAGATGATAATAGGCATCTTAATTTTAGGATTGATTTTGCGGTTGGTTAATTTTAACCAATCTTTATGGCTTGATGAAGCGGTGCAGGCAATTACTAGCCAAGGTTCGTTCGCCGGCATTTTTACTGAACTTCAGGGCGATTTCCACCCCCCACTTTATCATCTTTTGACATGGCTTTGGGTTCATTTATTTGGTTCAAGTGAAGTTGTCTTGCGATTACCATCGGTTTTGTTTGGTATAGCAACAGTCTTTGTTGTTTATAAATTAATGGTCCATATCAATAGGCAATCGGCAATTATCGTAGCCCTTTTGATGAGTACGGCCCCATTCCACATTTATTATTCCCAAGAGGCGAGGATGTATGCGATGACCACGTTTTTTGCTGCCTTATCAATGTACTTCTTTGTCAGGTTAATCAGTTGCCAAAAGAAAAATAACACTCGACCGCTAAAAATAGGTTATGTTTTGGCAACAGTTTTGCTTCTTTATTCTGATTATTTTGGTCTTTTTGTTCTTTTGGCTCAAGCTATAGCCGCCCCGTTTTTGATTCTTCAGTTTTTATGTCTTTTATTTTTCCTTCCTTGGTTGCCAATGTTTTTGACTCAAATCCAAGTAGGCCGCCAGGCAATTCAGGCTCTGCCGGAGTGGGGGAAATTGGTTAATGTCAATTTCACGAAAGCTTTGCCGTTGACTTTTATTAAGTTTTCTATTGGCAGAATTACAATTTTTAATAAAAAACTTTATGCTGTCATTGCCGGAGTTTTGTTTTTGGCTTATGGAGTGATTATTGCTAGAGGATTTTTTCAGAAGAGAAAATTGACAATTGACAAAAGGCAATTAACAATTTTGTTGTGGCTAGTTGTGCCAATCCTTTCTGCTTGGCTGATTTCTATTTTTATCCCTAATTACCAGCCTTTCCGTTTGCTTTTAGTTTTGCCTGCCTTTTATTTATTGCTCAGTTTGGGGATAACCCGGTTTTCGAATTCTGGCTTACGGCAGATTTTGATTTTCTTTATTTTGGCTGTTAATTTGATTTCTCTCGCTGTTTTCTATACTAACCCTTATTTTCATCGAGAAGACTGGCGGGGAGTGGTGAGCTATATTGAAAAACAAGAGATTGCAAATTCAGTAGCACTTTTGCCTTCTTTAAGCTCTCACTGGCCCTATACTTACTATGCCAAAAACAAAATTCCGTTAGCAATGGGGACGAGTAGCCAAAACTTAGTTGACAGAAATAAAATTTTCTACATTTGTTATTTGGTGCCTCTTTTTGACCCTGATGAAAAAATTTCTTTTTGGTTAACTGATAATAATTTTGTTAAAATAAAAGAGGTTAATTTTAATCAAATTCCGCTTTGGGTTTATCAAAAACAATGAAAATAGCCATTGATATCAGCCAAATAGTTTATGGTACTGGTGTTTCCTTTTATACTCGGAATTTAGTTAAGGCCTTAGCCAGGATTGACAAAAAAAATGACTATATCCTATTTGGCAGCTCATTAAGGTTGAAGAATATTCTTCAAGAATTTGCCGCTGAAGTTAAGAAAATCAATAAAAACTTTAACTCAAAAATCATTACTTTCCCCCCAACGTTGGCTGAAATTTTGGGGAATAAGTTTCGGTTTTTGCCAGTAGAAAAATTGATTGGTAAGATTGACGTTTTTCATTCCTCTGATTGGACTCAGCCGCCCACCAAGGCCGCTAAGGTGACTACCATTCACGACTTTGGTTTTATGAGACACCCCAATGTTTCTCATCCCAAAATTGCCGCGGTGATGAAAAGGCGGTTGGCTTTGGTCAAAAATGAGTGCGATTTAATTATTGCTGTTTCTGAAACGACTAAAAAAGACGCAGTTAAGTTATTGGAAATTCCGACAAAAAAAATTCGGGTGGTTTATGAAGCGGCTTTTGAAGATTTTAAAAGAGCCTCTAAAAAAGAGGTAGAGCAAGTGAAGAAGAAATATAAAATAAAAGGCAAATATCTTCTTTGTGTGGCCACTCTTGAACCGCGCAAAAACTTTAAGCGCATAATAAAAGCCTTTTCAAGGTTTGAAAGTGATAATCCAGAGTTTAGTTTGGTTATTGTGGGCAAGTTTGGCTGGGGAGATATAGAAAGTTCAAATATCAAATATCAAATATCAAATATCAAATTCACGGGCTATGTTCCAAGTGAAGATTTACCGGGGCTTTATTCTGGTGCTTCTTGTTTGGTTTATCCTTCTTTATATGAAGGATTTGGCTTTCCGATTTTAGAAGCTTTTGTTTGTGGTTGTCCAGTGCTTACGTCCAATATCTCAAGCATGCCTGAAGTGGCGGGCAAGGCCGCGGTTTTAGTTAATCCTCTTGATACAGATGATATCGCTCGAGGCATAAAGGAAGCGATAGAAAAGAGAGAAAGACTAATCAAAGCAGGCTTGAATCAAGTTAAGCAATTTTCTTGGGAAAAGGCAGCTAAAGAAACCCTAAAAATTTATGAGGAAGCGACGGGGCAAAAATAAAAATGAGAGTTAGTTTGATTGGCTACGAAGCTAATGTTAAAAACCGAGTTGGTTCAAATCAGTATGCTTTTGAACTAATCAAAGCGCTTTACCAGCTGGATTATAAAAATCAATACCATGTTTATTTACCGAGTTTACCTCTTCCTGATTTACCTAAAGAGCGAAAAAATTGGCACTATCGCGTTGTTGGCCCGCCCCGACTTTGGAATTTTTTTGGTCTGCCCCGCGCTTTGTTTCAACAGCGACCCAAGCCTGACTTAGTCTTTAATCCAGGTCATTATTGTCCACTGTTTACTCCTGCGCCGCTAGTGGTGTCTATTATGGATTTAGGCTATTTGCGATATCCACACCAGTTTACTAAGCCGATTTTGGCCAAACTTAAATTTTGGACCTTACTCTCAATTAAGCGGGCGGTTCATATCTTAGCTATCTCCAAATCGACTAAGAATGATATAATTAGATACTACGGTTTGGAGCCGGACAAAATTAAGATTACTTATCCGGGATACGATAAAGAAAAATTCAAAAAGCAAGAGGCAAGAGGGAAAATTGAGGAGGTTAAGAGAAAATATAAAATAAAACAAAATTACATTCTTTTTTTGGGCACGTTAAAACCGAACAAAAATATTGAGGGTTTGCTGCAAGCCTTTGCTCGTCTGGGTGAGAAAAACTTGCAGCTGGTAGTGGCTGGGCGCAAAGGATGGATGTTTAAAACGATTTTTGAAAAAGTAAAAAAATTGGGGTTAGGGAAGCAAGTGATTTTTACCGGATTTATTGAAGAAGGAGATGTACCAGTGCTTATGTCTGGCGCCGAGGTTTTTGTGATGCCGTCTTTTTGGGAGGGTTTTGGTATTCCAGCAATTGAGGCAATGGCTTGTGGCACACCGGTGGTTGTTTCAAATGCCGGTAGTTTGCCGGAAATAGTGGGGGAGGCGGGAGCGGTGGTTAACCCTTATGATGTTAAAGATATTGCCAGAGGAATAAGGGCAGCGATGGAAAACCGAGAAAAGCTTATCAAAAAAGGATTCAAACAAAGTCGCCAATTTAGCTGGAAAAAATGTGCTCAGGAAACACTTAAAATATTGGAAAGAACAGGAGGTGAAAATGTTTAAAGATAAAGCCGGGCGGCCCTTGACTTTAGCAGAAGCGTTGCCCAAGATTGTTAATCGAATTAAAAATTGCTTTTTGGATTTTGAGTTGATGCTTTTGCGCTGGGTGGGTTATTTGCCTTGCCACTGTTTTCGCCATTTCTGTTACCGTTTAGCCGGTATAAAAATAGGTCAGGGTTCAACCATTCATATGGTGGCCAATTTTTTTCAGCCCCAAAATATTGTTATTGGTGATGACACGATTATTGGCGACCATTGTTTTCTTGACGGCCGGGCAAAATTGAAAATCGGTAGTCATACGGCCATTGCTTCGCAAGTTTTAATTTACAATTCCGAGCATCAAATTCATGATTCAGAGTTTAAAGTAACCGAAGAACCGGTAGAGATTGGTGATTATGTTTTCATTGGTCCTCGAGCCATAATTCTGCCGGGTGTAAAAATCGGTAAAGGGGCGGTGGTGGCTGCAGGAGCGATAGTGACTAAAGATGTAGCCCCAGGGAAAATTGTCGGTGGCGTACCTGCACAGGAAATAGGTGAAAGAAAACTGAGAGATTTCCACTATAGACTTGGCCGAGCCAGATTATTTCAGTAAGAATTAAACAATGAAAAAAATTAACCCCAAGAGTTTGTTGATAGTTGTTTTAGCGATTTATGTTTTAGGAGTTGTTTGCCTTCTTATCCCAGAACCGAGTGTTCCTGTTTTACCCAACTCCCTAAGATCGACCGAGCCAGTCGATAGCGGTCAGATTCCTGCCATTTATGTTGCTTATTACACTAATTTGTCTCGTCAAGAAGTGATAGATTTTTATGCCAAAGAATTTAAAAAATCCACTTTTTTAAGTATTCCTTTATTTACTTATCGCCTTAATCATCCCCCTGAATATGCTTTGGAAACTATTGTTGATACGATTCATAGTAGTTTTTATGAAGAATTGGTTCATCCGCTCCGGGAATCTTTATTTATCAGCGGTTGGATTCCTAGCCAAGACGAAGCCTACCGTAACCAAATTAAAAAACCCGAAGTTGATTTTTCAATCGAAGGTAAGAGGTTCAGCACCAAAATTATTCTTCATTATGTTCGTTCACCGATTTGGGCACGTCTGTTAGTTTGGACGGGAATTGTGGGGTTGGCGGTTATTATTTTTTATCAATTTGTTAGTCTGGTTTCTTTTCTATGGTCAAAAAGAAAGTAAAAGTTTCCGTTATTATCATCAATTGGAATACCAAAAAGCTTCTGGTAAAGTGTTTGCGAAGTTTGCTGCCAGAACAAGGTAGTTTTGAAGTTATTGTGGTTGATAATGGTTCAACCGATGGTTCAATAGAAATGATCGAGAAAAAATTTCCCATGGTGGTGTTGCTCAAAAATAAAAAAAACCTCGGTTTCGGGGCCGCTAATAATCAGGCCATGAAGAAAGCCAAAGGGGAATATTTTTTGTTGCTTAATTCAGATACAGTAATTTTGAATAACGCTCATTTAAAAATGGCTGAATTTATGGATAAACATCCGCAAGTTGGTGTAGTTGGCTGTAAACTTCTTAATCCCGATAGAACGCCTCAACCTTCGGCTGGGTCCTTTCCTAATTTACTGGTCAGTGCCATAATGCTTTTTTTCGAACATTGGTTGGGTAATTTAGTGAGAACTTCTTATCACCAGACAAAAGAGGTTGACTGGGTTATGGGGGCGGCTTTAATGGTTCGCCCAGAGGTGATTAAAAAGGCAGGGCTTATGGATGAGGGCATTTTTATGTATATGGATGAAATCGAATGGTGTTATCGGATAAAAAAAGCAGGTTACAAAGTGATGTTTTATCCAGGCCCCAAAATTATTCACTTGGGCAGGGGAAGTTCTAAGGCGGGTCGGAAGGATCCGATTCTTAATATTTATCGCGGTTTGATTTATTTTTATAAAAAACATTGTCCTTCTTGGCAGCTGTCAATTCTTAAGATGATGTTAAAATTAAAGGCAGCCATTTCGTTAATAGTTGGTTGGCTGACCGGCAACAATTATCTTAAACAAACTTATGCTGAAGCGTTTAAAATTGCCTAGAATTAACATTTTATTTTTAGCGGTGGCAGCTTTAATGTTGTTTATTCCGCTTTACCCCAAGTTTCCCTTATTCAATGTACCGGGGACTTATGTCGCCATTAGAATTGAAGATTTGCTTGTCGTTTCAGTTTTATTTATCTGGTTTGTTTTAGAAATTTTTAAAGGTTTTTCTACTTTGAAGAATAAAGTGGGAAAATTTATTCTTCTCTATTGGTTAGTCGGAGCTTTATCTTTGGTTAGTGCAATCTTCATTACTAAACACGTTGTTCCTCATATTGCTCTACTTCATTTTTTGCGCCGGATTGAATACATGTCATTGTTTTTTGTTACCTTGGCTTCTATCAGAAGCCTGAAAAATGTTAAAAATTACGGTTTAGTTTTATTTTTGACCACAATTGGGATTTTTGTTTATGGGATTGGCCAAAAGTTTTTCAACTGGCCAGTAGTTTCAACCATGAATGTAGAGTTTTCTAAAGGTATGTTATTACAACTTGATGAATGGGCTAGAATCAGCTCCACTTTTGCCGGTCATTATGACTTAGCGGCTTTTTTAGTTTTGTTTTTGGCTTTATCAGCTGGGTTTATTATTGGTCTGAAGAGTCGTTTAAGTAAAATAGCGATGTTTATTGTTGCTTTTCTGGCTTTTTATCTTTTGATTTTAACTGCTTCTCGGGTTTCTTTTGTTGCCTATTTGGTAGCCGTTACTTTTGTTTTACTTGGTTTGAAAAAATATCGTTGGCTTGGGCCGGTTTTGGTTTTAAGTGTGGTTTTTATGCTTTTATCGTCGGATATTAGTCAAAGATATGCGGCTACTTTTGATATTGATCTTTCTGGCCTGACAGGCTGGATTCCGAGAAAAGAAAGAGAAGTGGCTTTAGTTTTAAAGCCTACTCCAACTAAGCCTGTTGTTAAAAAGAAAACAATGCCATTTTCTAAAGAAGCTCCCGTTGTTCTTAAACCGACGCCAACAAAAGTGGCCACTGCGGCAGCGGTGGAAGAATGGAAACCGACGACAGAATTGGCGGTTGAATATTCTAGTGCGATTAGGTTTAAAGTTGAGTGGCCTCGTGCTTTAAGGGCTTTTGCTAAGAATCCCTTTTTGGGAACTGGTTATTCTTCAGTTACTTTAGCCACAGACAATGATTATTTGCGAACTTTGGCGGAAACTGGGTTGCTGGGTTTTGGCGCCTTCTTTTTAATATTCCTGGAGATTGGTAGGCAAGTGCTAAGTTTTTTCACTCAGGTAAAATTAAATTTGGAGAAGGCATTAGTAGTGGGTATCTGTGGTGCCATTCTTGGCATGTTTGCTAATGCTGTTTTTATTGATGTTTTTGTAGCTTCAAAAGTTGCTTTTATCTTCTGGATTTTAATGGGAATTTTGGTTGGCATCACTAGATTAAGGCTGGTCCGACAGCTGGCGGAAGAAGAAAATGAAAAAAACAATTTTTAACCAATGGTTTTCACTGTTTTTAATTTTATTATTGGCATTGGCTTTGCGACTTTATAAAATTAATATTCCCTTAGCCGATCATCACTCCTGGCGTCAAGCAGACACAGCTGCCGTGGCTAGAAACTTTATTAAAGAAGGATTTGATTTTTTCCAGCCCCGAATTGATAATATGACTTCACTTCACATTGGCACTCCTAATCCCAAGCGTCTCTTTTTAGTAGAACCGCCAATTTACCAGACAATTGTCGCTGGTCTTTATCGAGTTTTTGGTGTCCAAGAATTTTTGGCTCGTTTGGTTTCAATTCTTTTTTCTTTAGGAATGATAATTTTTCTGTTTTTATTAGTAAAAGAATTGTTTAATGAATGGATTGGTCTTTTGGCTGCTTTTTTTGCTGCCGTTTTACCTTACAGTATTTTTTATTCTAGGGTAATTTTGCCAGAACCAATGATGCTTTTTACTAGCATGGGTATGCTGTATTTTTTTAATCGTTGGCTGGCAAAAGATGACTCAGTTAAAAGGTTTATTTTTGCCTTATTGTTTACCTCCTGGTCTTTGGCTCTTAAAACTTTTCCGCTTTTTCTGGCTTTACCCATGTTTTATCTAGTTTGGCGGAGGTATCAGTTTAATTTATTCAGACAAAAAAAATTATGGCTTTTTTCTGTTTTGGCGATTTTGCCATTTGTAGCTTGGCGCCTTTGGATTGCTCGTTTTCCTGAAGGAGTTCCTCGTTATGATTGGCTTTTTAATCAGGGAGGGATTCGTTTTCGACCTGCTTTTTTCCGATGGATTTTTGCTGAAAGAATAGGTAAATTAATTTTAGGTTACTGGGGGTTACCTCTTTTGGTCTTTGGTTTGATTTTAAAACCAAAAGAAAAAGAAGGCTGGTTTTTTCACCTATGGTTAGTCTCGTTTTTTGCTTATGTATGTGTTTTGGCTGCCGGCAACGTTACTCATGATTATTATCAAATTCCTTTTATTCCCATTGCCGCCGTCTTTTTAGCCAAGAGCGTTTATTGGCTTTTAGTCAGAGCGAGGAAAGAATTTTCTCGATTACTTGGTTTTATCGCGGTTTTAGCCTGCGTTCTTTTTATGCTCGGTTTTTCTTGGTTTGAAGTACGAGGCTTTTATTTAATCCAAGGGGGTGTTGATTTGGCTGGGCAAGCAGTTGACCAGTTATTTCCTAAAGATGCTTTAGTTTTAACTGGTGATTCTAATGATGTCACCCTTCTTTACAATACTAATCGCTATGGTTGGACTGGTGGTTATGCCTCATATTTTCCAAACATTCCTGAATCGATTGAAAATGCCAAAAATTTGGGAGCCACTGTTTATGTCACCACTAAATTCGAGGAAAGCTTGGAATTTGGGCAATACATGGTTGAAAATTATCCAATGGTTAAACGGACTAACCAGTATGTAATTTTTTCATTAGAATCCAACGTTCAAGATTGATGAAAGTTTTAATGCTTACCCCATATTTCCCTTATCCGCCCTATTCGGGAGGCCAGACGCGGTCATTTAATTTAATCAAAAATTTAGGTAAGAAACATCAGATTACTTTGTTTAGTTTTATTAGAGACGATAAAGAGAAGCGATTTTTAAAAAAACTCTCACCCTACTGTAAGCAAATAAAGTTATTCAAAAGACGAAAAGCTTGGGCGCCAATAAACATTTTTTTTACTGGTTTTAGTCTTTATCCATTCTTAGCTTCGATTTATTTTTCCAGAGAAGTCAAAGAAATAATTAGGCAAGAACTAGAGAGGAATGACTACGACTTAATTCATGTGGAGACTTTTTATTTGATGCCTGAGGTACCCAAAACAGATGTTCCCATTCTTCTAGTTGATCAGACAATAGAATATCGAGTTTATCAACATTTTGTAAAGGCTCTACCCTGGTTTTGGTTTTTCATTAAGCCTTTTTTGTGGATTGATGTAGTTAAATTAAAATTTTGGGAGAAACTTTATTGGAAGAAAGCGGATATGACGGTGGCTGTGTCTCAGGAGGATAAGAAGTTGATGGAAAGTCTTGTTAAAAAATTAAAGGTAGAGATTGTTCCTAACGGTGTTGATGAAGTTTATTTTAGTAAAAAAATTTTCTCTCGGGCAAAAGAGTCAGTTGTTCTTTTCGGAGTTGGCAATTTTAAATGGATGGAAAACAGAGAGGGGGCAAGGCTTTTGATTGATAAAGTTTGGCCTTTAATTAAGCAGGAAGTTCCAAAAGCAAAACTCTGGATTGTTGGTCGGCATGCACCCGAATTTCTGTCTGGTTTAAAATCAGATGATGTCTTGGTTCAGGAGATTAAAGAGTCTAGGAAAGCCTATCAACAAGCCTGGGTGTCGGTAGCGCCAATGAGAAGTGGAGGAGGAAGTCGAACTAAGTTTTTTGAAGCCATGGCTTCGGGCTTACCGATTGTGACCACCCGGCAAGGAAAAGAGGGGATAGAAGCTAAAGATGGTGAGGAGATTTTTATTGCTGATGATTTTGCCAAGCTCGCAGAGAAAACAGTCAAGATTTTACAGGATAAAACTTTAATTGAAAAGATTGGTAGAAAGTCTAAAGATTTAGTTAAAAAGAAGTATAGTTGGCGAAAAAGTGCCCAAAAATTAGACAAAGTTTATCAGGAGGTTGTTGGTGGCCAAAAAAGTTGATTTATCAATCATTATTTTAAATTTTAATACCAAGGATTTACTCCGGGATTGTTTGCAATCAGTTTTAAAATCGGAAAAAAATAGTTTTCAGTATGAAACCATTGTGGTCGATAACGCTTCAACTGACGGCTCGGTCGCCATGATTAAAAAAGCATTTTCGTGGGTAAAATTAATCGAAAGTAAGGTTAATCTTGGTTTTTCCGGCGGTAATAATCTCGGCCTGAAAATTGCCAGAGGCAGGTATATTTTGTTTCTAAATTCTGATACAAAAGTGAAACCAGATGCTTTTAAAAAAATGATAACTTTTATGGATAAAAATCCTAAAGTGGGCGCCGCCACAGCTAAAACTATGCTGGTTTCTGGTGGGATGGACCCTGATTGTCATCGGAGTTTTCCAACTCCTTGGCCCTCAATTTCCTATTTTCTTGGTCTGGAGAAACTTTTTCCTAAAAGTAAAACGTTTGGTCAATATCACAAGTTTTACCTTGATCTTAACAAGGTTCATGAAATTGACGCTGGTTTTGGCACTTTTATGTTTGTTCGCCGCGAAGTTATTAATCAAGTCGGCCCTTGGGATGATCAATATTTTTTTTATGGCGAAGATTTAGACTATTTTTATCGGATTAAACAAGCGGGTTGGCAGGTGATGTTTTATCCTGAACCGTTTTTGGTGCATTATAAAGGTGCCAGCTCCGGATTAAGAAAAGAATCAGAGAAAATCTCACCGGCGAGTCGTCAGACCCGAATTAAAACAGCCAAAGCTTCAATTAAAGCCATGGAAATTTTTTACCAAAAATTTTACCGCGATAAATATCCTCACTGGCTTACTTGGTTGGTGATTTTCGGAATCAAATTGAAAGGCTTTTTTAGAATTTTACACCATTATCTTAAGTAGAAAAATGAAAATTGTTATTGATGGTAGGATGTATGGTTTAAAACATGCCGGCATTGGCCGGTATGTTTTAAATTTAGTTAAGGAAATTGAAAAGCAAGACAAAAAGAATAATTATTGGGTTTTGTTAAGAAAAAAATATTATCAAAAGGTTCATTTTGCCAATCCAAGATTTAAAAAAGTTTTGGCTGATTACGGACACTATTCTTTAAAAGAGCAGTTTTTTTTACCGCTTCAACTGATCAAACTAAAGCCGGATTTGGTCCATTTTCCTCATTTTAATGTGCCTTTTTTTTGGTGGGGTCGACAAATTGTGACTATCCATGATTTGATTAAACATCAATCACGAGGAGTAAGAACAACGACAAAATGGCCGCTGTTTTATTGGTTTAAATTTTTAAACTATCGCTTTTTAGTTTGGTTAGTCGTTAATCGAGCGGCAAGAATTATTGTTCCCAGCCAATGGACAAAAACAGAGCTGACAAGGCGATATCATTTACCACCAGAAAAAATTGTGGTTACTTATGAAGGCGTAGATGACAAATTTAAGATTGGAAATTTGTTGACAAAATACAAAATTAAAAAACCTTTTGTCATTTACACCGGCAGTCTTTATCCTCATAAAAATGTTGTCAGCCTAGTCAGGGCAGTCCAAAAAATCAATCTTCGGTTGGTAGTTGTTTGTGCCAGGAATGTTTTTTGGCAAAGATTTAAAAAGAAAATTAAGATGCTTAAAGCAGAAAAATTAGTGACTTTGGCTGGTTTTGTTCCGGATAAAGATTTAGTCGCTCTTTATCAACAAGCTGAAGCGTTTGTTTTTCCTTCATTGCTTGAGGGTTTTGGTTTACCAGGCCTTGAGGCAATGGCTGTTGGTTTGCCAGTGATTGCCTCAAGCTCTTCCTGTTTGCCAGAAGTCTACGGTCAGGCGGCTGTTTATTTTAATCCCTTGGATGTTGGCGAAATGGCAAAGAAAATAAAAAAAGTTGTTGGCAACAAAGAACTTAAAAGTAAAATGGTTAAACTGGGTTATCAACAAGTTGAAAAATACAGTTGGCAAAAAATGGCAAGGGAAACTATTGAAGTTTATAAGAACGGATCGAAATGAAAGTTGCTTTAGTTTATGACCGGGTCAATAAATGGGGTGGGGCAGAAAGAGTCCTTTTGGCTTTACATCAAATTTGGCCGGAAGCGCCCCTTTTTACAGCTGTTTATAATCCAAAAACTGCTCTTTGGGCAAAAAAATTTAGGGTCATTCCCTCTTTTTTAAATAAACTTCCTTTGGCCAAAAAGCACCATGAAATTTATCCCTGGCTGACGCCTTTGGCTTTTGAAAGTTTTAACTTCGATCCGCCAGCTGGCGGATATGATGTTGTCATTTCAGTCACCAGCGCTGAGGCAAAAGGAATTGTCACCAAACCCCAAACCCTTCATTTTTGTTATTGCTTGACACCTACACGCTATTTATGGAGTGATTATGAGGATTATTTTCAGAATAAAACCCTGAGGTTTTTAACTAAACCAATTGTTGCTTATCTGCGTAGATGGGATAAGATTGCCAGTCAACGGCCTGATGTTTATTTGGCGATTTCCAAAAATGTTCAAAAAAGAATTAAAAAATATTATCGCCGAGATTCAAAGGTGATTTACCCGCCAGTGGAGACTGAAAAGTGGCGGCCGGGTATTGATGGTAAACCAGCTGATTTTTTTTTGGTTGTTTCTCGCTTGGTAGCTTACAAAAAAGTTGACTTGGTGGTTAGGGTTTTTAACCAGTTGGGGTTACCTTTAAAAATTGTCGGCGTTGGCCAACAAGCGAAAAAATTAAAAAAAATGGCCAAAAAAAACGTTCAATTTCTTGGCCAGTTGACAGATGCCCAACTTTTAGGCTACTATCAAAAATGTCGTGCGGTTATCTTTCCGCAGGTTGAAGATTTTGGCTTAGTACCGTTAGAGGCACAAAGCTGTGGCAGGCCGGTGATTGCTTATCGAAACGGTGGCGTTTTAGAAACCGTTATTGAAGGTAAAACCGGTTTATTTTTTGAAAAACAAAGTGAGAAAGAATTAATAGGTGCGATAAAGAAATTTAAAAATTTAAAGTTTGATCCAAAGGAGTGTCGCACCAATGCGCTGCGGTTTAGCCAAGAAGAATTTGTCAAAAGGATGAAAAGATTGGTGGAGGAAAAATGGCAGAAAATGAGTTAAAAAAACACTTGTATGCCTTGATTATTTGTGGTGGTGGCGGGACAAGACTTTGGCCCCGCTCACGCAATAAAACACCCAAACAATTTTCTCGCCTTTTGGGTAAAGATACGCTTTTTCAAAAAACAGTCAAACGGTTGAAAGGATTAGTCATCCCTGAAAGAATGATTGTTGTGACTGTCAGCCGTGATTATGCTCAGGAAATAAAAAAAGAAGCACCCGCTATCCCAGAAAAAAACATTGTTTGGGAACCAATGCGTCGTAATACAGCCATTGCCTGTGGTTTAGGCACTTTAATGGCCAAAAAACAAGACCCTCAAGCAGTGGTCATGAATTTTTGGGCTGACAATTTAGTGAGGAAGGAAGCAATTTTTAAAAAAGTAGAGTTGGCTGCGGCTCAAGCCGCATTTGACTATCAAACCTTGGTGGCGGTCGGTATTAAACCAACCCGAATCCACACCGGTCTTGGTTATATTCACGCTAAAAAAATTATCAGGAAAATTAATGGTGTGCCCGTCTTTAAGCTAGAGAAATTTGTCGAAAAGCCAGATTACAAGACGGCTAAAAAATTTATGGCCACGGGAGACTATTATTGGAATTCAGGGATGTATGTTTGGTCAGCCAGCTTTTTCTTGGCGGCTTTAAAGAAACATTCACCAACCACTTTTAAGGCCTTAAACAAAGTTGAGAAAGTTTTAGGAACCAGCCAGTTTCAATCGGTGATGAAAGCTGCTTACTTGCAAGCTCCAAATGTTTCTGTTGATGTGGCGGTTTCGGAAAAAGTGAAAAAGGCATTGATGATTCCTGCCCAAATGGGTTGGAATGATATCGGTGATTGGAGTGTTATTTATGACATTTCTAAAAAAGACAAAGATGGCAATGTGGTGATTAAATATGGTAAGAAGGGCGAGTTTATTGGTTTAAATGCCAAAAATAATTTGATTCAATTTGACGATCAACTAATCGCGGTGATTGATGTTGAGGACTTAATTGTTGTTGATACCACCGATGCAGTTTTGATTTGTAGAAGAGACAAAGCCCAAAATGTCAAGAAATTAGTTGAACTCTTGAAAGATAAAAGAAAAACTGAGTATCTTTAAATTATGCCTTACGATACTGTCAAACGAATCCTTGATATCTTGATGGCAATTATTTTATTAATTGTTTTTGCCCCGGTTTTTATGATTGTGCCGGTTCTGATTAAAATTGATTCAGCTGGGCCAATTTTTGCTGTTACGCCCAAAAGAGTGGGAAAGAATAAAAAAATGTTCCGGATGTTTAAATTTCGTTCGATGATTGCCAATGCTCACCAATTACTTAGAACCGACCCCAAATTTCGTCGAATTTACAAACAATACAAAAAGGGCAGTTATAAATTGAAAGACGACCCCCGAATTACCCAAGTTGGGCGCCTATTGAGGCGTTTTTCTTTAGATGAATTACCCCAGATATTTAACATCCTAAAAGGAGAAATGAACATTGTTGGCCCGCGAGCTTATTATCCAGATGAGTTGAAGGAACAACAAAAAGTTTATCCTCAGACAAAAAAGTATGTTGAACAACTTTTGAAAGTTAAACCAGGCATTACCGGTTATTGGCAGGTGACCGGTCGGAGTGAGATTAATTTTGACAAAAGAGTAAAAATGGATGCCCAATATGCCAGACAAAAATCAATTTTTCAAGACGTCATCATTATTTTAAAAACCCCTTGGGTAATGATTTCTGGCAAAGGAGCGCTTTAAATGGACAAAATCAAACTTGAGACAACTGAACAGGAAGAAGTTCCTAAAGAACCAAAAAAGCGAAGAAAAAAAAAGAAATTGTTTATCTTTCTGGGTATTTTGGCAATTGCTTTAATTTTATTGACATTCTTTCTTATTTTACCTGTTTTAAGCCTTAATAAAGAAGCTTCTAATTTAATGGTTGAAGTCAAAGGTGCGGGTGAAGCGATTCAGGTTCAGGATCTTGATACGGCCTTTGTTAAGCTTGAATCTACTGGTGAGAGCCTTGACCGGCTAAATTCAGAATATCGAAAAATGATTTGGTTGAAATTTATACCTTTCGTGGGTGGTTTTTATTGGGACGGGGAACGTCTTTTTGCTGGTGGTCAGTACCTACTTGAGTCTGTTAACATCGCCGTTGAATCACTCCAGCCTTACGCTGATTTGCTTGGCTTTGAGAAGAAAGAGGAAGAAAAGGAGCCGGGTGAAATGACGATGGAAGACCGTTTAATGTTGGTTTTAGACACACTCGATAAACTTCAGCCCAGTTTGGATGAGATTGGCCAAAAACTTGAGCTTGCCCAAAAAGAGGTAGACCAAATCGATCCCCAGCGTTATCCGGAGGCGATTTTTGGTAAAAAAGTCAGGCAGAATGTAGTTCTGCTTAAAAACACTGTTGATGGCGCCGCCAAAGCGGCGATTGAAGCCAAGCCCATTATAGGCTTCCTCAAGCCGCTTCTGGGTATTCCGGAGGAGAAAAAATACCTTTTACTTTTTCAAAATGACGCAGAGTTAAGACCCACCGGCGGTTTTTTGACGGCCTACGCGATTTTGTCGGTTCATAATGGTAATTTTAAACCGTTGGGCTCTTATGATATTTACGGTTTGGATGCTCGTTTTGGCAATCGGTTAAAGGCACCTCAACCAATTCTTGATTATCACAAAAACGTTTCTTATTGGCATCTTCGAGACATGAACCTTTCACCTGATTTTAAAAAATCAATGGAAACTTTTTGGGAAAATTACACCAAAGTTGGCAGAACCGATATTGATGGCATTATTGCTGTTGACACTCAAGTCCTTGTTAATATTTTGAAAGTTTTAGGTCCAATTGGGGTGGCCGATTGGGGTAATTTTTCTGCCGAGAATGATCCTCGCTGTGACTGCCCTCAAGTTTTTTATGAACTTGAGCGCCAGATTACCAAACCAACTGGCACCCTGCGAACCGAAAGAAAAGCGGTTTTGGGACCCTTGATGCATTCCATTCTTCTCAACGTCATGCAGTCTCCCCGGAAAAACTGGCCGGAATTTTTTAATGTTGTTTTCGCCAATATTCAAGAAAAACACTTACTTTTTTACTTTTTTGATGAAGAAATTCAAGGGGCAATTGAAGCCTTAAATGCTGCAGGTAGAATTAAAGAATATGATGGCGATTATTTTCATCTTAATGATTGCAATTTTGCCGGTGCCAAATCAAACATGTTTATTGAGCAGAATGTCACTCAGGAGATTGAAATCGGTTCCGACGGTGCCGTCACCAAAACAGTGACCATTGACTACAGAAATCCTGCGCCACCGTCTAATTGTAACTTGGAAGCTGGCGAGCTTTGCTTGAATGCGCCATACCGCGATTGGATTCGACTTTTTGTACCTCAAGGCAGCCAACTGATTGAAGCCACGGGTTCTGAAATTGAAGTGAGAACCTACGAAGACCTTGGTAAAACCGTTTTTGAGGCTTTTTACGGTGATAAAGCTCCCTTACGGCCACAAGGGAAAGCTCAGTTAACTTTCAAATACGAGTTGCCTTTTAAAGTAGGAAAAGACCAAGAATATAAATTATTAATCCAAAAACAACCTGGCACCAAAACTCACGAATATATCATTAAACTTGACGGGCAACTTCAAAATTTTGAATTGCGAGCTGATAAGGAAGTAAAATTTTGACCCGAACGAGCCGTAGTTACAAGACTGAAGGTGTCATTTTAAAAAGAATCAATTTTGGCGAAGCTGATAAAATTTTAACCATTTACTCCAAACACTACGGCAAAATTAAAGCCTTAGCCAAAGGCGTCAGAAAAATCACCAGCCGCAAAGGCGGCAACGTTGAGCTTTTTAATCAAGTCATTATCTTTCTGGCAAGAGGTAGAAATTTAGATATCCTCACCGAAGTCCAAGTTTTAAATTCCTTTAAGGAATGGCGGAAAAATTTAAGCAAGGTGGGCACCGCTTATTATTTTTGTGAATTAGTGGATAAGCTTACCCCAGAAGGCCAGCCCAATCAAGCAGTTTTCAGACTTTTAAAAGACTCTTTAAATAAAATAGGTCAAGAGAAGCGTTTAGGTCTTACCAGAGCTTTTGAAGAGAAGCTTTTGGAGGAATTAGGCTTTGGTATTCCCCCTGGGCTCAGGCAGACTAAAGGTAACCTCAACGCTTATATCGAAGAAATTACCGAGAGAAAAATCAACAGTAAATCAGGTTTTTCAATTTGACTTGCTTTTCTTAAATGAGCTATCATTGATTTCAAATGACTGGTTTAATGGAAAAGATTGTATCCCTTTGTAAAAGAAGGGGATTTGTTTTTCCTTCCTCTGAAATTTATGGAGGAATTGGTGGGTTTTGGGATTTTGGTCCTTTGGGAGTCGAGTTAAAAAATAACATTAAAGCCTGGTGGTGGAAAACAGTAGTTCATAGTCGTGATGAGGTCTATGGTTTGGATTCAACGATTATTCATAACCCTAGGGTCTGGGAAGCTTCTGGCCACACTCTTTCTTTTACTGATCCTTTAAGAGAATGTAAGTCTTGCCACAAGCGGTTTCGGGCCGGCCATATTAAAAGTGATAAATGTCCAGAGTGTGGTGGTGAATTAGCTGAAGTTAAGCAATTTAATCTCATGTTTGAGACCCATGTGGGGCCGGCTAAAGAAACAGCCAGTAGGGCATATCTTCGACCAGAGACTTGTCAGGGAATTTTTACCAATTTTATCAATGTCGTTGATACTCTTCAGCCAAAAGTGCCTTTTGGTATTGCCCAAATTGGCAAGGGATTTAGGAATGAGGTGACGACGGGTAATTTTATCTTTCGCGACCGAGAATTTGAGATGATGGAGCTTGAATATTTTGTCAAGCCTGGTGAAGATGAAAAATGGTTTGACTATTGGTTGAAAGAGCGTTTGAAATGGTATACCGATTTGGGGATAAACAAAAGGAAGCTGCGTTTCTTTGAGCATCCAAAAAGTGCTTTAGCTCATTATTCTAAAAGAACAGTTGATATTGAATATAAATTTCCCTTTGGTTGGGCTGAGCTTGAAGGCATTGCTAACCGGACTGATTTTGACCTTAAAAATCATTCTAAATTTTCTGGCAAAGATCTTCGATTTCAGGATGAAAAAGGTAAAAAATTCTATCCTTATGTGATTGAACCATCGTTAGGAGTTGAACGGATAGCTTTAGTTCTACTTTTAGAGGCTTATCGTGAAGAAAAGGACAATAAAGGTGTTCGAGTATTTTTATCACTCGATCCCAGACTTTCTCCTTATAAAGTCGCTATTTTTCCACTTTTAGCTAATAAACCGGATTTGGTGAAAAAAGCAAAAGAGATTTATGAAAATTTAAAGTCCAAATTTATGGTGGCTTGGGATGATATTGGCAACATCGGCAAGCGTTACCGTCGCCAAGACGAGATAGGAACTTTTTGGTGTGTAACCACGGATCATCAAACCCTAAAAGACAATACTGTCACGGTCAGAGACCGAGATACGATGAAACAAGAAAGAGTAAAGGTTGACAAATTAATTAAATTTTTTCAAGATAAGATAGATTAATGAAAAAAAACTTAACCACTTTTTTGATTATTTTGGTTGTCTTAACCATTTTAGGTGTTGGTGGTTTTTTTATTTTCAAAAGCAAAAAGCCAGCTGAAGAAGAACCAGTCACGCCTGAATCAGAAGGAGTTCTGATTAAAACAACTTTAGAAGAACGACCTTTTGTGACTCTCACTCCCAGAACTGATGGCCGAGAATTAACTTTAGAGATTTCAAGAGTTAAAAATGCCCAAACGATTGAGTATGAATTAGTTTATCTTTCTGCCGGTCTTTCTCGAGGCGTGATTGGCTCGATCGATCTTGATGGTGAGGCGGCAGTTGAAAGAAAACTGCTTTTAGGCACTTGCTCCCGCGACGTTTGTAAATATGATGAGGATGTCACTGAAGGTACTTTAACTTTGCGTTTCCGCGGCTCAGATGGGGTGAGAAAATTTATTGCTGATTTTCATCTTCAGCAAGGAGATAAAATTTTAACGTCAATTGATAATAATTTTCAACTTGAAGGCACAATTTCTCCGACCACTTTTTATTTAACGATGCCCACTGTTGGCTTGCCTAGAGAGATTGAGGGCCAACCGGTCAGTGAGATTTACGGTGTTTTCACCGCGGGCAGCAAAACGATTAAAAGTGGAATTGTTAATTTGGCTCTAATCGAAGAAAATCCCGATGTTGCCCTTTATTCTTGGGATGGGAGAGCGTGGCAAGTTGAAGAAGAAGACTTTAAAACTGACGGCAAAACTCTTTCCGCCTCAGTCGGCCAATTAGCCGCTTTTATGGCAATAGCCACCACAAAAACTCCTACTGAATAATTTCTTTTTCTAAGCTAATTTTGTAGTTTTGTTTATCTTTTTTTGCCTCTTGACAAGCAATATCAAATTGGTTCAAAATGGGTGAAAATGGAATAAAATGGTATAAAAAGGAGAATTTTGATGCTTTTGGGAACTTACCAACCAACCCTAATTGACAAAAACAGGCTAGCCTTACCCAGCAAATTGAGAAGAGAAATAAAAGGCAATCAACTTATTTTATCTGTTGGAATGGAAGATTGTATTTTTGGTTTCGAAGAAGAAAAATGGGAGCAGGTTACCGCCGCTGATCTTTCCCGACCAATTTCCGATGGGCAAGGACGAATGCTTCGCAGAAAACTTTGTACAAATGCCGAAAGAGTGACTTTAGACTCACAAGGAAGATTTGTAGTTCCTGAGGCAATGATGAAATATGCTGGTGTTACGGATAAATTGACCCTGATTGGCGCGGGCGATCATTTCGAGATTTGGAATAAGACAGTTTGGGAGACTTACTCTAATAAAATTGCCAAAGAAAATATTTAATTTTTAAAAGGAGGTAGTTAAAGTGATCCGACTCAATGGCAAACTGATGAGGCAAAGGCTCGAACGGTTGGTGGAGGAAACAAATAAAAACGCAAAAGAACAAAAGGGGGTAAGGACAGGAGTCTAGGCTAATGGCAAGGTTTCATAAGCCAGTACTTTTAAAAGAAATTATTAATTATTTGAAAGTTATTCGAGGGGAGAAATACATTGACGCCACCATTGGTGGCGGAGGACACGCGCAGCAGATTTTAAGCTTAGGTGGAAAAATTTTAGGTATCGATTGTGACCCTGAGGCAATCAAGGCCGCCGGGAGGTGTTTACCCACTGCCTGCCCTACTTCCTGGCGGCTTGTCCAGGGAAATTTTGTTCATTTAAAAAAAATTGCCGAGAAAAACAAATATACCGGCGTCGCTGGGATTCTTTTTGACCTTGGGGTTTCTACTTATCAGCTGGAGACTCCCAAACGAGGGTTTTCTTTTAAACTTGAAGGCCCTTTGGACATGAGAATGGATCCTAGCCTTTCGGTGACCGCGGCAGATTTGGTGAATGGTTTAAATAAAGGAGAGTTGGATGAGCTTTTTTCTAAATTGGGTCAGGAGCACTATTCTCGGCGCATTGCTGAGGCTATTTGCCGCGCCCGTCGATTAAAGCCAATTAAAGCCAGCAACGAGCTGGCCGAGATTATTGCTAAGGTGAGATCAAAAAGAGGGTTTATCCGTCTGCATCCGGCCACGCGTTGCTTTCAGGCTTTGCGGATAGCGGTTAATGATGAGCTGAACAATTTAAAAAATGCTTTGCCTCAGGCTTTAGACTTGTTAAAGTTGGGCGGCAGATTGGTAGTGATTAGTTTTCATTCAGGCGAGGACAGAATTGTCAAACAATTTTTTCGAAAAAAAGACGAGGCCGGCGAGCTGCGAATTTTGACCAAAAAACCGGTCAGGCCAACACAAGAAGAAGTTGGGAAAAATCCTCGCAGCCGCAGTGCTAAGTTAAGAGCAGGAGAGAAAATTGATGAAAAATAAAACAAAATTATCAGACATTTCTAGGGTGCGAAAATTGATTTATATTATTGTCAGTTTTGTTTTGGTTTTAGCCTTAACTCAACTGGCAATTTCTCATCAATTAGCTAACACTGGTGAGGAGATTCGTCAGTTAGAGCAAGAAACAGCCCGTTTGGAAGAGGAAAATCGAGCTTTAATTGAACAAACAAGTAAACTTTCTTCTTTGAGTAAAATTTCTTTGGAAGCGGAAAATGGAGGCTTTTTAAGAACAACTCGAGTTTTACATCTTACTCCACAGGTTCCCGTGGCTCTAAAATAATCACCGTGAGTCTAAACACGAGAGTCAATCTTTTGTTTGGTTTTTTTCTAATCAGTGGCTTTTTGGTGGCTGGCCGATTGTTTTATTGGCAAATTTTAAATTCTCCTGAGTTATCAGCTGCCGCTGAAGGTCAGCATTGGGTTTCGTTTGAAATTCCGGCCCGAAGAGGCAAAATTTTGGCTCGCGATGGTTTTCCTTTGGTGACCAACGAAGAAGCTTTTTTGGCTTTTGCCTCCTTGCCTGATTTAAAAGACAAGCCTGAGGAAATTGCCGCCCAAATTGCTCCTTTTTTGGTTTCGAAAAAGGAGCTTCTTTTGGAAACCGAGCAAATGCTTGAAGCCCGGTTAAAACGTCAAGATTTGGTTTGGGTGCCCCTTAAACATCGTCTTTCTCGGGAAACGAAAAAAATTTTGGAAAATTTGCAAATTGAAGGTCTCGGTTTTGAGGAAGAACCAAAAAGAAGTTACCCCGAAGGGTCGGGGGCCGCCCATTTACTTGGTTTTGTAGGTTCGGATATTAACGGTCGAGACAAGGGCTATTTTGGTCTTGAGGGTTACTATGAACTTGAATTGAAAGGCAGATCAGGTGTGCTTCGCCGGGAAAAAGACGCTTCAGGGAAACCAATTTTGGTGGGCGAGGTTAAAGGGGAAGGGGGTAAAGACGGTCGCAGTTTGGTGACCACGATTGATCGAACTGTTCAATTTATTATTGAGGAAGAGCTTCGTCGGAGTCTTAAACGCTATGGTGCGGCTAGTGGTCTAGTGGTTGTGGCCGAACCGGGCACGGGCGCAATTTTAGGCACCGTTTCTTTACCTGGTTATGACCCAGCCAGGTATTTTGCTTTTGACAAAGAATTTTATCCCAACCCGGTTGTGGCTTCTTCTTATGAGCCCGGCTCGACTTTTAAAGTTTTAGTGATGGCGGCGGCTTTAAATGAAGGAGTGGTGGAACCAGAGACGCGCTGTGACCAATGCTCAGGTCCCAGGCGAATTGCTGACTACACTATTCGAACTTGGAATGACGAGTATCATCCACAATTAACAATGGTTGAGGTGATTCAAAAATCTGATAATATCGGCATGATTTTTGTGGCTGAAAAGTTGGGAATTGAAAAAATGGTCGCCTACCTTAAAAAATTTGGTTTAGGTCAACCAGCTGGTATTGATCTTGAAGACGAGACATCTCCACCGCTTCGACCAGCAAATGAGTGGGGATTAATTGATTTAGCCACAGCCGCTTTTGGTCAAGGAGTTGCAATCACCCCGATTCAAATGGTGAAAGCGGTTGGGGCAATTGCTAACCAAGGCCGTTTAATGAAACCTTATGTGGTTCAAAAAGTGGTTTATGATCAAGAAGTGATAGGGGTTCAACCTCAGTTTGAGAGGCAAGTCATTAATCCGGCGACGGCGCGCTTAATGACAGAAATCATGGTTAATGCGGTTGAGAATGGTGAGGCCAAATGGGCAAAACCCAAAGGCTTTCGAATTGCAGGCAAAACCGGGACAGCTCAAATTCCGGTGGCTGGCCATTATGATGAAGAAAAAACCATTGCTTCTTTTATTGGTTTTGCGCCAGCTGACGAACCGAAATTTATCATGCTGGTTACTCTTCGGGAACCAACTTCCTCACCGTGGGGATCAGAAACAGCCGCGCCCTTGTGGTTTGACATTGCCAAAGAACTTTTCACCTATTACGGTATCCAACCTGGATAGTGGTTTTGACGCTAACGGCGAAGTATAATTAGAGCGATGTTTAAAAACTGGTGGTCGAAAATCCGTCATTTGATTCCTAACTGGATGGTCAATTCTTTCTTCCACCTGCCGGTGGCTTTTTTAGCCGCCTTTACTTATCGTTACCCCGGACGCCATTTAAAAATTATCGGCGTCACTGGAACTGACGGTAAAACTACGACCGCCACCTTGATTTACCAAATTTTGCTTCAGGTTGAAAAAAAAGTGGCTTTGATCTCGACAGTTTCGGCCGGCCTCCATGTTACCTCTCCTCATCCTTGGAAATTACAAGCCTTTTTAAAAAAAATCGCTGACCAAGATTATGAATATCTTGTTTTGGAAGTGACTTCCCATGGTTTAGACCAGCACCGGGTTTTTGGCATCAATTTTTTGATGGGAGTGATTACCAATGTTACCCATGAGCATCTTGATTATCATGGCACTTATCAAAATTATCTTCAGGCGAAAGCCAGGCTTTTTGAAAATGTAAAAATCGCTGTTTTGAACCGAGACGACCGATCTTACCAAACTCTTTTAACCAAAACCAAAAAAAATAAACAAACGCAACTCGTCACCTACGGAATTAAAAACACAGCTGATTTTAACCCTAAAAAATTTCAATTTAAAACCTCTCTTCCAGGAGAATACAACCAATATAATTGTTTAGCGGCGATCGCCGCCACCTCATCATTGGAAATTCCGGCCGAAAAAATTAGAAGGACAATAACTGCTTTTAAGGGAGTCAAAGGCAGAATGGAAAAAATAGACGAAGGCCAAGATTTTCAAGTGATTGTGGATTTTGCCCACACCTCAAATGGTTTAAAAAATGTCTTAAAAACCCTCAGAGAGTCAAAACATCACAGACTAATTGCTGTTTTTGGTTGTGCCGGTTTAAGAGATGCTCGGAAACGACCAATAATGGGTAAAATTGCGAGTCGGTTAGCTGATGTGAGTGTTTTAACAGCAGAAGATCCAAGAACAGAAGACGTTGATAAAATCATTAACCAGATAGCTCAAGGTTGTCAAAAAGCCGGTGGTGTTGAGGGTAAAAATTTCTTTCGGATACCAGATCGAAGTGAAGCGATCAAGTTTGCTATTCAAAAATTAGCCAAAAAAAGCGACATTGTTGTCATTTGCGGCAAGGGCCACGAGCAATCGATGTGTTTTGGGACAACTGAATATCCTTGGAGTGACCACAAAGAAGCCAGAAAAGCTTTAAAAGAAAAATTAAAAAAGAAAAAATGAAGAAAACTCACGTTCATTTTATGGGTATAGGTGGTAGTGGAATAGCGGGAGTAGCGATTTTGGCCAAAAATCAAGGCTTTCAAGTCACAGGTTGTGATTTGGCTAAAGACACTTATTATCTGAAGTCACTTGCCAAAGCCGGCATTAAATCTTTAGTTGGTCATGACGTCAGTCATCTTAAAGGCGTTGATATTTTAGCTGTCACTCCTGCTGTTTTGGATGTTAATCCTGACCATCCAGAAATTGTCGAAGCCAAAAAACGAGGTATTTTGATGACCTGGCAAGAGTTTATGGCTAAGTACTTACAAAAAAACAAGTTTGTGATTGCTATTGCCGGCACTCACGGCAAATCAACCACTACAGCTCTGACAGGCTTGGTTTTAGAAGCAAGCGGGTTAGATCCGATTGTTGAAGTCGGTGCCATTGTTCCCGAATGGCAAGCAACGGTCAGAGCAGGCAAATCAAAATATTTTGTTTGTGAAGCTGATGAGTTTAACTACAACTTTTTATCCTACTCACCTTCAATCATCATTATTAACAATATTGAGATGGACCATCCTGAATTTTTCAAAGATTTTGGCCAATTTTGTGACGCCTTCAAAAAATTTGTCCGAAAAGTTCAAAAGCCGAAAATATTGATTGTTAATGAAGAAAGTCAAGGAATTCAGACACTTTTACAAGAATTAAAACCATGGTTGATAAAAAATCAAGTAAAAATAATCGGTTACTTAATAAACAAAAGCTTTGCTTTTCCTTTTGTGACTGAATATCAAGCCACAGTCAAGGAAATCAAGCCTGAGTTCACCCGATTTACGGTGACGAATGATTTTGGCCGAAAGGAGTTTCAATTAAAGATTCCTGGTATTCATAATGTTGCTAATGCGCTGGGCGTCATTGCTTGCGCGATTTTTTTGAAAATTAAACCAGAAAAAATCAACCGGGTTTTAAGTCAATTTGGTGGTTTGGGCAGACGTTTTGATTTAATTGGAGAGGCTAAGGGAGTGAAAGTTTTTGATGATTATGCTGTTCACCCAACAGCCGTTGCAGCCACTTTAAAAGCAGCTAAACAAAAATATCCCCAGTCAAGAATTTGGGCGGTTTTTGAGCCCCATCAGTTTTCTCGGCTTCATCTTTTTTTAAATGGTTTTGCTTCTTCTTTAAATTTGGCAGATAGAGTCATTGTCACCAAAATTTATGCTGGCAGAGAAAAAGACACAGGCAAAATTAGAGTCGAAGATTTGGTTCAAAAGATTGGCGCCAAAGCCAAATACATCAAAGATTTTGAGGATCTGGCGGACGGTCTTGCTCGCCAGGCTGAAAGCGGCGATGTGGTGATAGTTTTTGGCGCTGGTAAATCCTATTTGATCTCAAAGATGATAATAGAAAAGTTAAAAAATGATTAAAAAATATACCGAGTTAACGAAGAAATTGCCGGGAGTGAAAGCTGATGTTTTGCTGGCTGGTCACACCACTTTCAAAATTGGCGGCCCGGCTGATTTGTTTTACGAAGCAAACACGACTGACAAGATAATTCAAGCCGTAAAATTAGCCAGAAGGTTAAAAATCCCTTATTTTATTTTAGGCGAAGGCTCAAATCTTTTGATTAGCGACCAAGGCTTTAAAGGTTTAGTGATAAAAATTCAAACTTCGGAATTCAAGCTTCGAAATTCAAATATCATTGCTGATGGTGGGGTGAAGCTAAAAACATTAGTTGAAGAAACGGCCAAAGTAGGCTTGTTTGGCTTAGAGTTTGTTGCAGGCATTCCCGGGACTTTAGGCGGAGCCGTCCGAGGTAATGCCGGAGCCTGGCAACAAAATATTGGCGATAGAGTTTTGAAGGTGCGCGTTTTAACAGAGAAAGGTGAAATTAAATGGCTTAATCAGAAAAATTGCCAATTCAAATATCGCCAAAGCCGTTTTAAAAAAACTAGTGAAATTATTTTAGAAGTAGAGTTGCAATTAGGAAAGGGAGTGAGAAAAGAAATCTCAAAAAAAATCAAAAAAATTTTGAAAAAACGGGAGATTCAACCCAAAGAGCTTTCGGCTGGTTGCATTTTTATTAACCCCAAACCATTATCAGCCGGCAAGTTGATTGAAGGCTGTGGTTTGAAGGGAAGACGAATCGGTGATGCCCAAATTTCTCCCCAACACGCCAATTTTATTGTCAATTTGGGTCAAGCTCGGGCCAAAGATGTTCTTCAATTAATTAAACTGGCCAAAACTAAGGTTCAAAAAAAATTTGGCGTTAGACTTGAAAAGGAGATTTATTTGCTTGGATTTGATAAAATTTAACTTATAAACTAAAAAGGAGGTTTTATGGCTAAATTTATTATTAAAGGTGGTAAAACACTTAAGGGTGAAATTAAAATTTCTGGTAACAAGAACGCCATTTTACCTATCATGGCGGCCACCTTGCTTACTCAGCAGGAATGTTTTTTGGAAAATGTGCCTAAAATTAGTGACGTCTTGGTGATGGGTGAAATTCTTAAAGACATTGGAGCAGAGATTGAAGGCTTAGGTACGGATAAATTAAAAATTAACACGAAGGGAGTAAACAAATTTTCTTTAAATCCAGAGCTGGTTCAAAAATTAAGGGCTTCAATTTTATTGTTAGGGCCGTTGTTGGCTCGGTTTGGTAAGGCTAGGCTTAGACACCCTGGTGGATGTATTATTGGTCGCCGGGCGGTTGGGACTCATTTTGATGCTCTTGAGGTTTTAGGGGCAAAAACAATTAATGGGGAAGAAGATTATGAGTCGGAAGTTAAAACACTTCATCCGGGTCATATTTTTCTTGATGAAATTTCGGTGACCGCCACTGAAAACGCAATGATGATGGCTAGTTTGATTCCAGGGGTAACGGTGATTGAAGCTGCCGCCTGTGAACCTCATGTTGAGGATTTAGCTCAGTTTTTAACCAACATGGGCGTCAGAATCGAAGGCGCCGGCACCAACAGGATTACAATTTATGGGTCAAAGAATTTACGTGGAACAAAATACAGAATTGGTCCTGACTACATTGATGCTGGCACTTTTGCTGTTATTGGGGCTGTCACTAAAAGCAAGCTATCAATTGTTGGCGTAAAAGAAAAAGACTTACCAATGATTCTTCTTTACTTTAAAAGAATGGGTGTGGAATACAAAATAAAAGATGGTGCTTTGACAGTTTTTCCCTCAAAATTAGTGGCACCAACCAAGAAAGTTCAAACCCGGCCTTGGCCAGGGTTTCCAACTGACTTAATGAGCCCTTTGATTGTTTTGGCTACTCAAGCAGAAGGAACGACCCTTTGCCATGACTGGATGTATGAATCAAGAATGTTTTTTGTGGATAAATTAATTACCATGGGTGCCAAAATTACTTTATGTGATCCTCATCGGGTTTTGGTTACTGGGCCAACAAAGTTAAAAGGTAAAAATTTGGAAAGTCCTGATATTCGCGCCGGCATGGCCTTGGTGTTGGCTGCCTTATGTGCTCAAGGCAAAAGTGAAATTGCCAATATTGAGATGATTGAACGGGGTTATGAAAATATCGAGGGCAGGTTAAGAAGTCTGGGCGCTGATATCAAGAGAGTCGAATAAGTATAGCCCAACTCCTCGACCGCCTGATTGAGCTGGCTTTGGAAAAATGGTAAAATTAGGGTATGGCGGAGACCGTAAAGTGGAAAAAATCTCTTCATCAGACAAGAAGGGTGTTAGCCAAGATTTGGCTTAAATTAAATCCCCAAGTAACAATAGTTGGTGTTACCGGCAGTTATGGAAAGACCAATACGACACGGGCAATTGCCACAGTTCTTTCAGAAAAATTCAAAACCTTACAAACCGATTTAAATTTGGATACCATTTACAATCTGCCAATAACCCTTTTAAAACTTCGGCCTTGGTATCAAAAACTGGTTTTGGAATATGGGGTTGATCACACAAACGAGATGGATTTTCATCTTAGCCTAGTCAAACCTTCAATTGCTGTTGTGACTGGTATTAATCCGACTCATTCTGCCCCTGAGCTTTTAGGCTCCATTAAAGGCGTAATTAAAGAAAAAACTAAACTTCTTCAGGCGTTGCCCGATGATGGCTGGGCGATTTTGAATTGGGATGACAAAAACGTTCAGCCAATGGCTAAAAAAACCAAAGCCAAAATTTATTGGTATGGAAGTTTACTAAAAGCCGATTTTTGGGCTGACAAAATAAAAGTTGATTTTAGAGGGACCAGTTTTAGTCTTCATCATCACGATAAAGAATTTAAAATTGAAACTGGTTTGATTGGCCAGCATTTTGTTTATGCTTGCCTGGTGGCGGCTGCGGTGGGAGTAATTGAAGGTTTAAGTTGGCAAGAAATCAAAACGGGGTTGGCAAAACTTAAGCCTTTAAAAGGCCGCTTGAGCATTGAAGAAGGACCTTTGGGCTCGGTTTTAATTAATGATGCCTTGCGAGCCAATCCTGCTTCAACCATGGCCGGGCTTGAAGTTTTGGCTGACCTGCCCCGCCAGCCGGCGGGGCGCCGCATTGCAGTTTTGGGTGAAATGGGCGAACTGGGCGTTTTGGCCAAAAAAAGCCATCAAGCAGTGGGAAAAAAGGTAGCGAATTTGAAGATTGATTATTTAGTTTCTGTAGGTCCTTTACAGAAATTTACGGCTCAACAGGCAGTCGAAAGCGGTATGGAAAAAAATCGGGTTTTTTGGGTTAAAAATGTCAGTGAAGTCGCCACTGTCTTGAAAAAATTACTTAAAAAAAGCGATTTGCTTTATCTTAAGGGCTCTTTGTTAAAACACATGGAACGGGTTTTGCTGATATTGGCAGGAAAAAAGGTCGGTTGCAAGCGAACCGGTTGTCACTTTTATCAACAATGTCCTGCTTGCCCTGAGTTGCAAAAAAAGTCTTAATTGCTTAATATCTTTAGTGTATGGTTTTATGTTTAGGCCTTTTAATTTTTTCTTTTATCGTCACCAGTGTTTTAGTTGTTCCTTTTATTAATCTTTTATACAAACTTCGTTTTCTTCGCCAGCAACAAACCACCCGTGATTTTTTGGGTTTAAAAACAAAAATTTTTGACCGGTTTCATAAACACAAAGCCGGTACTCCGGTGGGGGGCGGTTTGTTAATTATCGTTATTACCGCTCTCTTATACGCGGTTCTACTTCCTTTAGTTGATTTCTTGGGTGTTTACGTAACGGCTGTTTATCCGATTAAAGATGAGTTAAATGTTTTGTTTTTTTCCTTTTTATCTTTTGGTATGTTGGGGCTTTACGATGACATTATGAAGTTTTTCGGATTTAAAAGAACAGGTTTTTTTGGTTTAAGATTGCGGCACAAATTTATCATTCAATGGATTTTAGCTTTTATCATTGCTGTTCTTTTGTATCAAAATTTGGGAATAAATTTTGTTAATATTCCTTTTTTGGGTGTGGTTCAATTAGGAGCATGGTACATTCCTTTCGCCGCTTTTATCATTGTCGCTTTTGCCAATGCTTTTAATATTACTGATGGCCTTGATGGTTTATCAGCCGGTTTATTGATGATTTGTCTTTTTGCCTTCTGGATTCTCTCAAGTTCGATTTTAGACACGACTTTGTCGGTTTTTCTGGCTTTATGGATTGGTAGCTTGATTGCCTTTTTATACTTTAATGTCTACCCCGCTCGAATCTGGATGGGTGATGTGGGCGCTTTGTCTTTTGGTGCCACTTTGGCCGTGGTTGGTTTACTTTTGGGTAAAATTATGGCTTTGTTGGTGATTGGCGGAGTGATTATTTTTGAAGGAGGTACCAGTTTAATCCAGATTCTTTCTAAAAAGTTTTTAAAAAAAAGGACTTTTACTGTCGCTCCGTTTCATCTTTGGCTTCAAAATCGAGGTTGGGAAGAGCCAAAAATTGTTATGCGTGCTTGGCTAGCCGGTTTAATGCTTGCTCTTTTTGGCCTCTGGCTGGCCGTGATTTAAATGAAATTTTCCAATAAAAAAATAGCGATTTTGGGGTTGGGGATTGAGGGGCAAGATGTAAGTCAGTATCTTTTGAAAAAAAAGGTAAAAATTACGGTTTTTGATCAAAAAAGTGCCAGCGAATTGGGTGAGGCTTATAAAAACTTTAAAAAGCAAGGGGTTGAATTTAGGTTAGAGAAGAATTACTTGGGTAGGGGATTGGAAGGGTTTGAGATTATCTTCCGTTCGCCAGCTTTTCGACGGTTGATGCTAGAAATTCTTCAAGCCGAAAAAAAAGGCGCCGTAATTTTAAGCGCCACCAAATTATTTTTTGACCTTTGTCCTGCCAGAATCATCGGCGTGACTGGTACTAAAGGCAAGGGGACAACGGCGACTTTAATTTACCGGATACTGAAAAAATCAGGCAAAAAAGTTTTCTTAGCTGGCAATATTGGTCAGCCAATGTTGGCTTTGTTGCCAAAATTAACTAAAGATAGCTGGGTGGTATTAGAGCTTTCCAGTTTTCAACTTCAAGATTTAACCAGAAGCCCTCACATTGCCGTGGTTTTGTTTATTGTTCCTGAACATCTCGATTATCATCAAGATGAAAAAGAATATATTCAGGCGAAGTCAAACATTTTGCGACACCAAAAGGGGAGTGATTTGAGCGTTTTGAACGGCGATAATCCTATCTCTTCCTCTTTTGCTTCGTTGACCCAAGCTAAAGTTTATTACTTTAGTCGACAAAAAAAAGTCAATGGCGCCTATGTTCAGAATGAAACTTTTATACTTAATGGAAAAATTATTGGTTCGGTAAAAAAACTTCAGCTTCGTGGCGCCCATAATTGGGATAACGTTTGTGCAGCGATTACCGCTAGCGCTTTAACAGGAGCTGATTTGGCTTCAATTAAAAAGGCAGTCTTTTCTTTTTCTGGTTTAGAACACCGGTTGGAAAAGGTCAAAGTTTTAAAGGGCGTCAGTTTTTACAATGATTCATTCTCGACTACGCCTGAGACAGCCATGGCAGCTATCAAAGCTTTTGAAAAGCCGATTATCTTAATTGCCGGTGGTTCTGAAAAAGGCTCTGATTATACGAATCTCGGGCGAGAAATTGCCCAAAGCTCAGTGAAAACCCTTATTCTTATTGGCCAAATGGCCACTCGGATTAAAAAAGCGGTTAATAAAGCTGGCTTTAAAGGCGAGATTATCTTTAGACCCGGCGGGATGAGGGAGATTGTCAAGGCTGCTTTTAAAAAAGCCAAGCCTGGCGATATCGTTTTACTGTCTCCAGCTTGCGCCTCATTTGACATGTTTGCCAATTACAAAGTAAGAGGTAAACAATTTAAAACTCATGTCAAAGCACTTAAAACTGACTCTTAAAAACGCCTCAAATAAACCTGACTTAATTCTGGTGACTCTGGTTATTCTCTTGACCATTTTTGGCGTGATTATGGTTGGTAATGCTTCGGTGGTTGAAGCTTACCGTGATTTTGGCGACAAATTTTATTATTTTAAACTTCAGGCTCAATGGGCTGGATTAGGCTTTCTGGCTTTTGGGTTGGCCAGTTTTTTTAATTATCGTTTTTTAAGAAAGTTAGCTGCACCGCTGATGATTTTAGCCATTATCTTTTTAATTTTGGTTTTAATTCCAGGAGTAGGAACAAAAGCTTTAGGTGCCCGACGCTGGCTTGGTTTTGGGGGTTTTAGTTTTCAACCGGCTGAGTTTGCCAAATTTGCTTTAATTGTTTATTTGGCTGCTTTTTTAAGTAATAAGAAAAAGTTTTTGCCTTTTTTGGTTTTAATTGCGGTTTTGGTTGGTTTGATTATGTTTGAGCCTGATTTGGGGACGACGGTGATTGTGGTGGCGATAGGAGTTTTGGTTTACTTTGTTTCTGGTGCGTCTGTTTGGCAAATCGCCCTAATTGGTATTCTCGGTTTGGTTGGAGGTGCAGGTTTAATTTTTTCTTCGCCTTATAGACGCCAGCGGATTTTGACTTTTTTGAATCCCACCCATGACCCACTTGGTGCTTCTTATCATATTCGCCAAGTCTTGATTGCTTTAGGTTCTGGTGGCCTTTTTGGTTTGGGGCTTGGCCAGTCAAGACAAAAATATGAATATTTGCCTGAAGTGACAACTGATTCGATTTTTGCGGTCATTGCCGAAGAAACCGGTTTTATTGGTGGGGTTTTAGTTTTGCTGGTCTTTTTGCTTTTTATTTGGCGCGGTTTTAAACTTGCCAAACAATCTCCTGACGAATTTAGCCAACTTCTGGTTGTCGGTGTCACTGCTTGGATTGGTTTACAGGCTTTAATTAATCTCGCCGCTATGGTGGCTTTAGTCCCTTTAACCGGCATTCCTTTGCCTTTCATTTCCTATGGTGGTTCGTCTTTGGTTTTGGCCTTAGTCGGTGCCGGTGTGATGATTAACATCTCCAAACACAGAGTGGTTAAAAAGTAGTTTTTTTGAGTTTGTTTAAACCTTTTTCTACAAGTTTACCAACAACCCCTTGGAGAAAAGGTTCATCTGAAGCAGCAGAAGGTTGACCACTACCCGGATATTTTATCCATCCAGTGAGAATCACCCACTCGCCTTTTTCATTTTTTTTAGCCACGATTTCGATTCTTTTGTCACCAAAGTTCTTGTAAAATTTTCGCGAACCCGGCGTTTTTCCAGGCAGACTGTTGTCTGGATGTTGAAAAGTCTGCCAAGCATCAGACTGGCTAATGCCCTGATTATAAAGCCGATTGATGACATGTTTGGTAAAAATAACACCTATGTATTGTTGCTTCACTGAAGTACTCCTATAAACTTTAAGTAATCTTCAAGAGCTAGAAGGTAATAGCATGTGTGGAAGCAGCCTTTGGAATATGCTTCTTGACTGCATTTTTCTATACTTTTCTGACCCATCTTCATGTAAATTTGGACTTCGTCGCTCTCGACCATCATCTGCCAAGACTCAGTCATTCTTTTTGATGGGCTTGGGGAGTTTTGGTTTCCTTTTCTTTCTATAGCTGTCATTGGTTTGAATTATATCAAAGTGAGTCATAGATTAACAATTTTTCTGGCCACTTACAACCCTGGCGATGTATAATAGATAAAACAAAATGAAGAAAAAGAAAGTTGTGGTTACTGGTGGGCATTTGACGCCGGCATTGGCGGTGATTGATGAACTTTTGGACCGAGGCGGTTGGCAGATTTTCTTTTTTGGCCGAAAATTTGCCATGGAGGGTGACAAAACACCTTCAGTTGAATTTCAGGTGATGGCTGAAAAAGACTTGCCTTTTATCCCGATAAAAGCTGGCAGAGTGCAACGCCGCTTTACCCGCTACACCATTCCGGCAATTTTAAAAATTCCGGTTGGTTTTTTTCAATCTTTTTTCTGGCTTTTACGGATTAAACCTGACATTATTTTGTCTTTTGGTGGTTATGTTAGCGTCCCCGTGGTGTTAGCTGGTTGGTTATTGCGGATTCCTGTTGTGACTCATGAACAGACAACAGTTTTTGGTTTGGCCACCAGAATCAATGCCTTTTTTGCTAAAAAAGTGGCTGTTTCTTGGCCTCAGACAATCGCAAAATTACCTGATAATAAAGTTATTTTGACTGGTAACCCTATTAGAAAAGAGATTTTTGAAATTAATGAGCAAATTTGGCAAGTTTTGAATTTTGAGAGGAATTTACCACTTGTTTTTATTACTGGTGGTAACCAAGGTTCACACACGATTAATCAAACTGTTCAGCTGGTTTTGCCTCAATTGGTTGAAAAGGTTAATGTTTTTCACCAATGCGGCCACCTGAATGCATTGGGCGATTTTGAAAGGCTTGAAGAAATAAGAGATAAATTACCGCCAAGGTTGAAAAAACGCTATCATGTCAAAAAATATTTAAGCAGCGTTGAGATGGGTACCGTTTTAAATAAAGCTGATTTGGTGGTTTCCCGAGCCGGCGCCAATACGATTACCGAACTTATTGCATTAGGAAAACCGGTTCTCTTGATTCCTTTGCCTTGGCTTTATCAAAATGAACAAATGAAAAACGCTCAAATGGTTGAAGGGGTAGGTTTGGCTAAGATTTTACCTCAAAAAGAATTGTCTAGTGGAAGCCTTTTAAAGGTGATTGTAGAGATGATGAAAAATCTTACTAATTATCAAAAAAATGGTGCCAAAGCGAAAAAATTAGTTAAGCTAAACGCCGCTCAAAAAATTGCTGATTTGGTTGAAAAAACTGCCCAGTGAGAAAAAAGAAAAAAACTGTTTTAAGTCTTTTAAAAAAAATTTCTATTTTTGTCATTTTAATTGTTTCAATTGTTGGTTTGGTTGTTTTTGTAAAAACCGCTTTAGTTGTTAAAAAGATTGATTGTCGATTCAACCAAACCGCTTGTCCGGGAGAAATTTGGATGGAGTTGATGAGTTTGACAATAGGAAAAAACATTGTTTTTTTTCCTACCAAAGATTTAGTGAGTCAAATTAAAGCAAGCCACCCTCTTTTAAAAGAAGTCAAAATTAAAAAAAGTTTGCCCAACCATCTTTCTTTTGAACTTAAAAAACGGGAACCACAAGCAGCGCTAAAAAGCCCAGAAGAAGGTTTTTGGATTGTTGATGAAGAAGGCTTTTTATTAGAAAAAGCAAATGAAATTGAGTTACCAGTGATTTTAGTAGAGCAGCCAATTAATCTTAATGTTGGTGAGAAAATTGAAAAAGAAGCTGTTTGGACAATTAATCTTTTAAAAAGTTTAAAATTTCGCTTGTTGATGCCCAAAACAGCCAAAATTGTTTCTCCACGCCAGATTGAAATTGAGTTGAGTGATGGGCTTTTGGTGATTTTTTCAAGCCTTAAAGAAGTTAATTTTCAACTTGACTCTTTACAATTGATTTTTTCTCGGTCTAAAATAGAAGGCAGAAACCTTAAGCAGATTGACTTACGGTTTGATAAGCCAGTCGTCATTTATGAGTAAACAAAAAATTATTGCCGGCATTGACATTGGTTCGTCCAAAACTACCACTCTGATTGCTTCTTTAGGTGAGGAGGGAGAAAAGCCAAAAGTAATTGGCGTGGCCAGTATTCCTTCCCAAGGCATCCGCAAAGGCCAAATTGTCGATATTGAAGAAGCCAGTGAAACTGTTGTTCAATCAGTTGAAGCCGCTGAAAGAATGGCTGGCTATAACCTCAACCGAGCTTTTGTTGCTGTCAATGGTGCCCATATTAATTCCCAAAACTCTAAAGGGGTGGTGGCTGTAGCTGAACCAGAGGGTGAAATTACCCAGGAAGATGTAAAAAGGGTGATTGATGCTGCCCAGGCAGTTTCTTTGCCCTCTTCTCGAGAAATCATTCATGTTTTGCCTCGCTATTATACTGCCGATGGCCAAGAAGGAATCAAAGATCCGATGGGCATGTCCGGCGTCAGGTTGGAGATTGAAACCCACATTATTACTGGTTCGACTACCTCCATCAGAAATTTGACCAAGTGCGTTTCGGAAATGGGAGTGGATGTTCAAGATTTGGTGGCGGGCGGTTTAGCTTCAGCGGAAAGTGTTTTATCAGACACAGAAAAGGAACTAGGAGTGGTTTTGGTGGATATTGGTGGTGGTACAACCAATATTGTGGTTTATGTTGAAGGAGCTGTTTTTTATACCTCAGTCCTGCCAATTGGGGCTAAAAACGTTACCAATGATTTAGCCATTGGTTTGCGCCTTTCATCTTTGCAGGTAGCCGAGAAAATAAAAATCGTTCTTTCGACTAAGGCAAAAAGACCGACTTTGCCCAATCTGGGAGCTGAACAATTGACGGAGATAAAGAAGGAAGAAAAGAAACAGGAAAAAGATGAGGAAAAAGATGAAGATGAAATTGATTTGGCCAAATTAGGCATCACTGAGGAGGCTCGAACTGTCTCTCGGAAAACTTTGACTGAGGGAATTATTAAACCGAGATTGAACGAAATTTTTACAATGGTGGGTATGGAGATTAAAAAAAGCAATGCTGGTGGGCTAACGCCAGCCGGAATTGTTGTTTGCGGCGGCGGTGCTCAGACAGTGGGTGTGGTTGATGCGGCCAAAAGAATTTTGGCCATGCCGGTTAGGATTGGTCAACCTCAACGGCTTAACGGTTTGGTTGATGATATTTTAACTTCCGATTTTGCTACAGCAACGGGTCTAGTTTTGTATGGGGCGAGAGCAGATTTAAAACCTGGTGTAAGCTTTTCCTTTAGCCGAATCAGCAAGAAGTTTCAAAAATTACCAGTTAAAGGAATTGCCGGCAAGGCTTTGAATTTGATAAAGTCTTTTCTGCCGTAGTATACTAATTACAAACTTCTGCTTTTCCTGCCCAAAAAGATATGGCTTTTGTTAAACCAGACGCTGCCAGTTTTGCTAAAATTAAAGTTTTCGGAGTCGGTGGTGGTGGCGGTAATGCCATTAACTCCATGATTGAGGATGAACAAATCAAGGAAGTGGAGTTTGTGGCTGTCAATACCGATGTTCAGGCACTTTTAGCCAATAAAGCCTCAACTAAAATTCAAATCGGTGAAAATTTAACTCGAGGGTTGGGATCAGGTGGAGATCCGGAAATTGGTTTTAAAGCGGCTGAAGAATCCCGGGAGAAAATAAAAGAGTATTTGGTGGACACGGACATGCTTTTTATGGCAGGTGGTATGGGTGGAGGCACAGGCACTGGAGGAATGCCGGTAATCGCTGAATTAGCTAAAGAAAACGGTACCTTAAGTATTGCGGTGGTGACCAAGCCATTTGTCTTTGAGGGAACCCGAAGAATGGTTATCGCCGAAGAAGGCATCGAAAAACTTAAAGAGAAAGTTGATACCTTAATCGTCATCCCTAATCAACGTATTATGGAAGTAATTGATCAAAAAATGACTTTGGTTGAAGCTTTTAAAGTTATTGATGGGGTTTTGGGCCAAGCTGTCCAAGGCATTTCTGATATTATTACCGCACCTGGGTTGATTAACGTTGATTTTGCTGATGTCCGGTCCATTATGAGCAATGCCGGAAGTTCTTTGCTCGGGATCGGCACTGGTGTTGGTGAAAAAAAGGCTCAAGCAGCGGCCAGAGCCGCCATTTCTTCGCCTTTATTGGATGTTTCAATTGAAGGCGCTAAAGGGATTCTTTTCAACATTATTGGCGGTCCAGATTTAACTATGACTGAGGTCAATGAAGCAGCTCAAGAAATCAGCCAAGTAGCGGATGCTGATGCCAACATTAGATTTGGGGCCATCATTGATGAGGGGATGATTGACCAGGTAAAAATCATTGTCATCGCCACCGGATTTGATGAAACTCGAAGTCGATTGGCAAAAATGGTCGCCAGGCCTGTCAGGCCACCAGAAGTACCCGAAGGAATTTTAGGTGAGAAGCCAGAAGCCCCCTTCGCCATCCAGTCAGCGGATTTGAAGGAGAGTGAAAAAAAGGCAGAGAAAAAAGAAGAGCCCAAAAAACCAAAAGAGATTTCCCCGGACGAATTCGGCGAAGAATTCGACATCCCCGCCTTTTTAAGGCAGGGGAAGTAAAAAATTAGACTTTAGCCAAGGCTTCTTTCACAAAATCCCGAACCCTCCGAAGGTTTTCGACCAATAATTCTGGATCAACCAAAACACGGGGAGAAGTGACTCTTGCCAATTCAAGAGGATTAATTTCGAATGTCAAAAGCTCCCCTGGATAGACTTCTTTTATTAAAACCAGCATATCAGTTAGTTCAGCTGCTTGGCGATGGCCAGTAGTGTATTGATAAGGTGCAAGCATTTCTTTTAATTCTTGAGGAGAAAGAGGTTGAATATGCATATTTCGGGCGTGAGGTAATAATTTCTCCAGGGATTCTGGCCATGGTTCAAGGTTTGATTTTTTACCAACAAGAGGTTTGTCTCTTATGTGTTTTGTATCTAGGCAAAGTCCAGCTCTTTTTTCTTGAATCTTGGCTAAGATTTCATCAGGAGACAGATTCACGCCTAAACAAGGTTGAGGTTCAAACAGGCAAAAAATGCCTTTCTCCGGGTCGTGGAATCTTGCCAATTTATCTAAGAAGTGAACAACTAAGGGAACATTGGCTTGTTTGGTTACTTCAAGAAGATTCCTTTCAGCTTCTAAAGCAGCGGGAAAGATGGCTATATCAATAAAAGTGGGTTTTGACAAATCCGTTTTTCTAAAGACTACCTTTTTAAAATGTCTTTCTCCAGCAAAAATGACTCTCTTAAAAGGGCTGTTGGGAATATTCCAATTGTAAACAACGTGAGTAGTTCTGACGGGAACCGCTATTTCTCTTAGACTTTCAGCGTTGGTCCCTTTAAGTCCAACTGCTTCCACCGCTTCAAATCCCGATAGTTTTGCAATTTCTGTTCCCTTTTTAAGTCCACCCCTACCAGGTAGAATTTCCGCCGAGAAAGGTAAGGCACTCGCTGTTGAGAGACTATATGTATAACGTTCAGGGGACATAGCGGGCTTATTATACTATAAGATATAAAACTAACCAAATTTGCTTTAAGAAAAATCGTCCTTTAAGTTAAGGATGATTTTTTGTAGAATAGAACCATGGCTTTCAAACCAACGACTGCTAAACCTGATTTTGTTAAGTTTGAAAAAAAGCTTTTGAAATGGTGGTATCAATCAGGTGTAGTTAAAAAATATCTTCAGAGGAATAAAGACGCCAAAGTCCGCTTTTCTTTTTTGGATGGCCCGATTACGGCTAACAACCCCATGGGCGTTCACCATGCTTGGGGAAGGACTCTTAAAGATTGCTTCCAGCGGTATAAAAACATGCGCGGTTTTAAACAACGCTTTCAAAATGGCTTTGACAATCAGGGACTGTGGGTGGAGGTAGAAGTCGAGAAAGAACTTGGCTTTAAGGACAAAAAAGATATTGAGAAATATGGCATTGATAAATTTGTCAAAAAATGTAAACAGCGTACTTTAAAATTTGCTCAAGTCCAAACCGAGCAATCAAAGCGACTTGGGTATTTTATGGATTGGGACAATTCATACTACACCATGAGTGATGAAAATAATTACATGATTTGGCATTTTTTAAAAAAGTGCCATCAAAACGGCTGGCTTTACAAAGGTCGAGATTCAGTCCCTTGGTGTCCGCGTTGCGGCACAGCCATCTCCCAACACGAAATTTTAACCGAAGAGTACAAAAAAATTACTCATGATTCAGTTTTTTTCAAATTACCTATTAAAAACAGAAAAAATGAATATTTTTTGATTTGGACAACCACACCTTGGACTATTCCTGCTAACGTCGCTTTAGCCGTTAATCCTGATTTTATTTACGGGGCTTTTAAGAAAAAAGGGAGTGATGAAGTTTTGATTTTTCTTAAAGACTTAAAAAATAAAATTTTACAGAAAGAATGGCAACAAATTGAGGAACATCAAGGAAAGAAGTTGAAAGGCTGGCGATATGAAGGTCCTTTTGATGAATTGCCACGAGTTCAAAAAGCCCAGAAGGAAAACCCCAAAACGTTTCATACTGTTGTTCTTGATAAAGACTTGGTCACGGCCACTGAAGGTACAGGAATTGTTCATCTGGCGCCTGGAGCTGGCCAGGAAGACTTTCAATTGGGTAAAAAAGAAAATTTACCCGTCATTTCAGCCATTGATGAAGGAGCCAATTATCTTGCCGGTTTTAATCATTTAACTGGCAAAAATGCCAAAAACAAGCCGGAATTAATTTTTAACTTTTTAAAGAAAAAAGACAACGGCAGATTTTTGTTTAAAATTGAACCTTATACTCACCGTTATCCGGTTTGTTGGCGTTGTAAAACTGAACTTGTTTGGCGGGTGGTGGATGAATGGTATATCAGAATGGGTGTCAAACAAGGAAAAAAAGGCTGGAGTAGCCGAGTCCTGCGAGAAAAAATGGCTGAAGTGGCCAAGAAGATCCGTTGGCTGCCTGAATTTGGTTTAAAAAGAGAACTAGACTGGTTAAAGAATATGGATGACTGGTTAATTAGTAAAAAACGCTACTGGGGCTTGGCCTTACCGATTTGGGAATGTTCCTGCGGCCATTTTGAAATCATTGGCTCAAAAGAGGAGCTGAAAAAAAAGGCAGTTGGAGGTTGGCAGAAATTTGAAGGGCATTCACCTCATCGGCCTTGGGTGGATAAAATCAAAATTAAGTGCCCGGAGTGTGGCAAATTAGTCTCTCGGGCTCCTGACGTCGGCAATCCTTGGCTCGACGCCGGTATTGTGCCATTTTCCACTTTCATTGATCCTGAAACAAAGAAAGTCAGTTATATGACGGACAAAAAGTATTGGCAGGAATGGTTTCCGGCTGACTTTATTACCGAAAACTTTCATGGTCAATTTAAAAATTGGTTTTATTCTCTAATTGCCATGGGCACTGTTTTAGAAAATAAGGAACCATACCGAGCTGTTTTGGCCCATGCTTTGGTGCGAGATGAAAAAGGAGAAGAAATGCACAAGTCAAAGGGAAACGCAATCGAATTTAATGAAGCGGCTGAAAAAATGGGTGTGGATGTGATGCGCTGGGTGTATTTAACCCAAAATCCCAGAATAAATTTGAATTTTGGTTTTAAAGTCGGTGATAAAGTCAGACGCCGATTTCATTTGACTTTATGGAACGTTTATAACTTTCTGGTGACCTATGCTAACGTTGTTTGTTGGCAGCCAAAAAACTCCCTACCCTCAAAACCAGCAAAATTAGATTTATGGATTCTTACTCGATTGGACCAAACTATTATTAAAGTGACTGAAAGTTTGGATGATTTTAATACGGTGTCGGCCATTAAAGAGATTGAAAATTTGGTTCATGATTTATCCACTTGGTATGTTCGTCTTTCTCGGGGCCGAGTGGGGCCAACCGTGTTAGACAAAAAAGACCAAGAATTAACCCTAAGTACTCTTTATACTGTTTTAGTAGTTTTATCACGAACTCTTGCTCCTTTTATTCCCTTTTTAACTGAGGAGATTTACAAAAATTTAGTCGGTGGCAAATCGGTTCATTTGGAGGCTTGGCCTGAAGTGAGCAATCTTAAAGTTTTGGATACAAAATTACTTAAGCAGATGGAAAAGGTGCGGAAGATTTGTGAATTAGGACACGCGGCCAGGAAAAAAGCGAAGATTAAAGTTCGCCAGCCACTTCAATTAATTAAAGTGAAAGCTAAAACAATCTTAAAATTAGATGGTGAATTGGTTCAATTAATTAAACAGGAGTTAAATGTCAAGGAAGTTGAATTTACTCAAAGTAAAGATGAACTTACTGTTGAACTTGAAACGAAAATCACCCCTCAACTTAAAGCCGAAGGGGAGGTTAGAGAAATGGTTCGTCAAATTCAGGAGTTGCGTAAGAAAGCTGGTTGTCGACTTGGCCAAAAGATAATTGTTTTTGGGCCAAAATTTCCCAAACAAAGTAAATTAAGGCAATTTCTGAAACAAAAAGTTCTGGCTGTTAAACTTTCTCCAGGCAAGAATTTAAAAATCACGACTGCTTAACAATGAAAAAAATTTTCTCAAACTTTGATTGGCCTTTATTAATAGCTACTTTGGTAATTTCAATTTTTGGAAGCGTGATGGTGGCTAGCGTGGCTTCTTCTTTTTTAACTCAACATCTAACCCATCTTTTTTTGGCCCTGATTTTTTTCTTTATTTTTAGCCAATTAGATTACCGAGTTTATATTAAAATTTCGCCTCTGCTTTTTGGCCTTTCTTTAATTTTTCTTCTTTTGCCGCTTGTTTTTGGTGAGATTACCCGAGGAACGCTTCGTTGGGTGCAAATTGGCTCGTTGACTATCCAGCCTTCTGAGTTAGTCAAGCCGTTTTTAATTCTCTTTTTTTCATATTTTTTTTGTTCTCCAAAAGTAAAAGGCAAAAAGATGGTGATTGGGTTTTTATTTTTGCTCATACCAGTTTTTTTAATTTTTTCTCAGCCAGATTTTGGCAGCACTTTGGTTATGATTTTCTCTTGGGTAGGGATAGTCTTGGCGGCTGGAATTACCTGGCATTTTTTGCTTTTAGGAGGCATTTTGTTCCTTTTTTTACCGCCTTTAGTTTGGCGTTTTTTAAAAAATTACCAACGTCTGCGTATTTTAAGCTTTCTTAATCCTTTAAATGACCCTTTAGGGACCGGTTATAATCTAATTCAAGCTAAGATAGCGGTTGGTTCTGGCCAATTTTTTGGTAAAGGGCTGGGGAAGGGAACTCAGTCGCATCTTAAGTTTTTGCCAGAAAGACATACGGATTTTATTTTTGCTTCACTGGCTGAAGAATTGGGTTTTCTTGGCGCTGTTTTTTTGATTTTGGCTTTTGGGTTTCTGCTTTGGCGGATTTTAGCAATTAGCCAAAAAAGCAAGGACAATTTTGGTTTTTTGTTTTGCGTGGGTTGTTTTGGTTTACTTTTTAGCCAAATTTTTATCAACATTGCTATCAATTTAGGCCTACTGCCAGTTACCGGTATTCCTTTGCCTCTTGTTTCCTATGGGGGTAGCTCTGTGTTGGCAACGATGATTTGTTTGGGGATTGTCCAAAATATTGCCAAACAAAAAGGAAGAGAAAAAATCATTGAGATTAGATGAGTTTGATAGTATAATGAGGTCCTATGTCTAAGTTCACTGTCATTAAAATCGGTAGCTCTCAATATAAAGTCGCTGAGGGTGATGAAATTGATGTTGACAAAATTGAAGGCAAAAAGGGAAGCAAGTTAACTTTTAACCAGGTTTTGCTTTTAATTGACGGTGAAAAAGTTAGTGTTGGCCAACCTTTGGTCAAAGGCGTCCAAATTGAAGCTAAAATTTTAGAACAATTTAAGGGTAAAAAAATTCGAGTGGCTACCTATAAAGCCAAATCCCGTTACCGCCGCGTTAAAGGTTTCCGACCCTTGTTAACTAAGATAAAAATCGAAAAAATTACTGCTTCGCGAACCAAAATCCAAAAGTCTCCTTGAGAACAACCCATAGTCTTGGTACAATATTAAGTAAATGCCTAAAAGAATACCGAAGCGCAATCGACGATGCCTGGACTGTGGTGTTATTACGCGCAGAACTCTTTGGGATGGGGCTGGATGTCCGAATTGTGATCTTGCTGTTGGTTTTACTCAAACTAGTCATGGAGCCGTAACAGTGAAAGAATTAGGGGAACTTAAAGAATTGAGGAGACTTAGAGAGATTTTAAGAGGAAGAGGAATAGAACGACTATAAAGAAAGAGCTTTAGCAAAGAATTTATAAAATTTGTGGTTGACATTCGTGAAAAGTTTGTTATTATAGATTTAAGATGGCAAAAACAAAGGCGAGTGGTAAAACCAGACAGCAAAGTCCCCGGCCAGGAAAAAGGTTGGGCCTGAAAATTTACGGAGACCAAAAGGTAAAACTAGGTAACATTATTCTTCGCCAGCGGGGAACAAAATTTCATCCAGGAACAGGCGTGGGTATGGGCCGCGATTTCACTTTATTCGCTTTACGTGATGGTATTGTTCAGTTTAAAAGACGTTTTGGCAAAAAAATAGTTACTATTTCTCCCCGTTGAGATATGGTTCAGCAAGTTGTAGAAATAGAAATTAGTTCACTTCAAGCTAACCCTCTCCAGCCAAGAGGTTTAATTACGTCTGAGTCTTTGGTTGATTTAGTTGAATCAATTAAGGAACATGGCATTTTGGAACCGTTGATGGTGGCTAAGACGCCAGCTGGTTATCAAATTATTGCTGGGGAGCGACGTTGGCGAGCGGCCAAACTGGCTGGTTTAAAAACTGTACCGACAATTATTAGGGAAACTTCGCCGCGAGGAATGCTGGAGATGGCACTGGTAGAAAATGTTCAGCGTGAAGATTTAAATCCCCTTGAACGAGCCCAAGCTTTTATTCGGTTAATGGAGGAATTTAGTTTAACCAACAAGGAAATTGCCAAAAGAATAAGCAAAAGCCCTGCCTACATTTCAAATTCAATCAAGCTCCTCAGTTTACCTGATGCGTTAAAAGATGGTCTTTTATCAGGTTTAATCAGCGAAGGTCATGCTCGAGCTTTGGCCGCCATTCAAAATCCAAAACTGATGGTTGATGCTTACAAAATTATTCTTCGTGAGAAGGCCTCAGTGAGGCGGACTGAAGATGTGGCTCGGCGAATGAAAAAGAAAGCTGGTCAGCCTTTGCACCCTGCTGGGGTAAGATCAGCAACAGTTGTTTCTGATGAAATCGACCAAATGGCAAGAAAACTAACTCAAGCCTTAGGTGATGATGATTCAGTAGGCGTTAAATTAATCCGCTCGCGGATCCAAACCAAAATTTTAATTGTTCTCAAGGGTAGTTTAATTGATACAGAGGAAAGACTTCAGAAAATTTACAAAAACATTACAAGTAAGTAAACTGAAAGGCAACTTCTGGAATGATTCCGAAGCGGTTTGTTGGCCAATAACGGAGCCAGGCTTTACCGACAATGTTTTCTTTTGGTACCAAGCCCCATTCCCTTGAGTCTGAACTGTGACTGCGGTTATCACCTAAGACAAAATACTGGTCTTTGGGAATGACAAAGGTTTCACCTTCTTTATGGAATTTTCCAGGGAGAGTAGCATGATTTGTAGGTAAGTAAATTTCGTTAAGAGGATTATTGTTGACGAAGATTTTTCCATTTTCAATTTTAAAAGTATCGTCTGGTAAACCAACAATTCTTTTAATATAGTCATATTCTTCGTTGCGAGGGGCTCGGAAGATAACGACATCACCTCTTTTGGGATCTTTTAAACGGTAAGAGATTTTATCAGTTAAAATATATTCTCCATCATGGAAGCTGGGAAACATTGAACTGCCTCTGACTTGGTGCGGCTGAAACAAAAAGAGGTAGATAATCACAAAGACAGCCATCGCCATGACAACCGTCTCCACTAAATCCAAAAAAAATGAACCAATTTTCCGAAAAAGCCTCACATTAAACATTTTAGTCTCAAGTTTATTGATTGTAAAGGGTAAAATTGTTAAAATAGTAGAGGCTGGTCGTGTAGCTCAGCCGGTTAGAGTGCTTCGTTCACATCGAAGAGGCCCCTGGTTCGAATCCAGGCACGACCACCCAAAGTGATAAAAAGACTTTTTGGAGAACAAAAATGACAGAAAGAGGAAAAGGAAACACAACTTTAGAAAAGCATACTTTGCTGAAAGAGGAAGTAGTCAGTGAATTTGAGAGTGCTCTTAAAGATTTTAGAGAGAACAAAATAAACTCTTATGGGTTGCTTGGGCAAGTGGGTCAGGCATGGAGAGCTGCCCATGCAAATCATGCTTTAAGGCAGAAAATTCAGCAGAAAATGCGTGAAAAACGGAAAGTTTTGGAAGAGGTTTTGGGCCCTTGTATTGATTCTTCAAAACATCAAGATCCTATAGTGAGGAGATACAACCCATACTGCTGGCATCTTCCTGAATTTTCTCAACCCAATGAAAAAAAAGGGGAGAAGGAAGAAGAAACAAGACGGTTTCTGGAAGACAGAACTCAGGCGCTTATAGTATTTTTCGAAAGTTTATAACCTAAAAAAGATAATTCCTTCCAAAGTCAATATCAAAATGAGTAGGTTGACATTGAAACTGCTTTGCGTCGGTGTAATTCTCTCAGGGCTGGGTCTGTATTTTCTTATTCGACCCAAAACTGTAATTTATTGCACCGAACTTGGGCAGCTTCTTATCGCTTTGTTAGCAATATTAATTACCCTTTCGTTGGTTAACTTTTATTTGAATATTAAAATTTTAAAAAAAAGAAAGCAGCCTTGTCATGCAAGAAATGAATAGGTGTTTCGATTCTTTATTCCATGTAGTATACTAATAACTAATCCTGCCTCATAATACTGCCCAAAAAGGTAAATTATGAGGATTTTTGGTGAATCACTAGATTTTATTAAAAGCTTCCTTTTTTTTGAGCCTCCTCTTCAAGCTGACTTTTCCTTTAACAGAGCCCTAAAATCTCTAGATACTTCTTTTTTCAGCGATTTGCTAGTAACTTTAGTTCTAACATTTATTTTTCTTTTAATTGTCTATACATTATTGAGGCTACTATTTATCAGATGGGAGTTAAAACAAAAGTATATTTTATTTGAAATTAGACCATTGACAGAAACCCTGCAAAGCCCTCTTTCCACCCAGCAACTTTTTAATCTCATTCACGGCTTGGCCAAACAACGATCATTTTTCTACAAACTTTTTGACAGCTATAAAAGCTATGCTTTTGAAATTGTTTCCACTAAAAAAGAGGGCATTAGGTATTTACTGAGAATAAATGGTGAAGACGCTGAATTAGTCAGAAAAAGCCTTCTTTCTTATCTTCCGGGGATTAGCATTAATCAGGTTAATGATTATTTATCAAAAAAATTTACAAGCGAGCAGTTTAAAATCGTTAACTTTAAGCAATCAAGCCACTTTGCCTATCCGTTAAAAAAGCAAAAACTGCTTAAAGAACACGATCCCATTGCCTATATCACCGGCAACATGACCAAGCTGGATAAAGGCGAGCTGATATCCTTTCAAATTATCGCTTCTCCAGTCAACAGGCGCTTTAAAAACCAAGCCAGAACAATCACTAGGTTGATTTCAGCAAAAAGCGACCTGGCAATCGGTTTGAAAGATATGAAAGCAAAATATAAGTTGGCTAATTTATTTAGATTATTAATAAGACTTATCTTTTATGTATTCCTAATACCGGTAGGCTTTTTGGTATTTTTGGCAACTGGTGGTAAGGAAGGGCCATTTTTGCATCTTGAAGGGTTGGATAAAAATAAAAAAGCGAGCAACGCTTATCAAAAAGAGCTTGAAAAACTGATTAAAGACAAACTTGACCAGCAGCTTTTTAAAACTTCTTTGCGACTTCTGGTGGTTAACAGTAATCGCGGCAAACAAAATAAACGCACCAGAGGCTTTATTTCCGCCTTGTCTTCTTTTAGAAACTCCAACTATCAGTCATTAGTAACTTTTTTCAACTTTAAGCAAGACTTAATTAAAAAAATTAAAGCTTACTTATTTAAAAACAGGCTGCTTGGTTTGTTTGGTAATTCGGTTCTATCAGCTTCGGAAGTAGCCGACATTTACCACCTGCCTTTTACCCTTAAAACCAAAACTGAAGATTTGGTCAAGCAACACAGCAAACAACTGCCAGCGCCGCTTTCCTTAAAAAAGACTGATAATTTTGATGTCATCTTTGCGAAAAACACTTACGGCGGCACTGTCACTAAAATCGGCTTAACCCAAGATGAAAGAAGAAGACATATGTATGTTCTTGGTGCCACCGGCACCGGCAAATCGACTTTGCTTTTGTCCATGATTTTGCAGGACATTAAAAACAAGAAAGGATTATGTGTGATTGATCCTCATGGAGATTTGATTGATAAAATACTGCCTGCCATCCCCAAAGACAGGGCCAGTGACGTCATTTATTTTAACCCGGACGATGTCAGCTATCCGATCGGCCTAAACCTTCTGGAGCTAACACCAGGGCTGAATGAAGACGATGCATTAAGGGAAAAAGAATTTTTGACTGAAAGCATTATCTCCCTGTTTCACAAGATCTACTCAGAAAGATATTCTGGACCAAGAATGGAATATATTTTAAGAAACACCATCCATACTGCTTTTACCACGGAAAAACCAACCTTATTTACCATTTACAAACTGCTGATCGACACGACTTATCGTAAAAAAATTGTCTGGGGATTGGATGATGAGGACTTGAAAGATTTTTGGCGTTATGAGTTTGCCAAAGCCGGCAATTACCAAAGGGTAAAAATGATATCTCCAATTACCAATAAAATTGGCCGCTTTCTTTTTTCACCAATAGCCAAAAGAATTTTAGAACAGGAAAAATCAAGCATTAACTTTGACGAGATATTATCGTCCGGAAAAATCTTGCTTTGCAATGTTTCTAAAGGCAGAATTGGCGAGGACTCCTCAGAGGTCTTCGGAATATTAATTATGACTAAAATCCAGCTGGCGGCTTTAAAAAGAGCCAGGGTTGCTGATAAAGACAGGAAGGATTTTTATCTTTACGTTGACGAATTTCAAAGCTTTGCCACGACTGCTTTTGCTGAAATCTTATCAGAAGCCAGGAAATACCGGCTAAATGCGGTCATGGCTCACCAGACCACTTCTCAGCTTAAGGATAAGTCTTTGGTTAATGTCATCTTAGCCAACACCGGAACAGTCATTTGTTTTCGGACAGCGAACCCGGAAGATGAAAGGCTGATTCTGCCCCAATTCTCGCCCTATATTGAAAAAGGCGAGATTGCCAGCCTTCCTTCATTTAACTTTTACATCAAAATAAGCGCCCTTAACCCGGAAGAACCATTTTCAGGAGTAACCACTCCGGTGACAACCAGCCTTAATAACGAAAGAAAAAATCAAATCATTAAGCTTTCAAGAAAGCTTTACACCGTTCCTTATAAAAGACAGCCGGCAAAAAGCAAAAAGATGGACAAGGCATTACAGCCAAAGCTGATTGCCGAAGTTCAGCCCGGAAGCATCATGCCTTAAAAATTGTCCTAGAGCTCTGGGACAAAAAAACATTAAATTTAGCCTTAAATATATTGATAATTACTACCCCTTTCCCTTATAGATAAGGGAGAAGAAACGTAAACAAGTCAAAAGTTAGGAAAAAAAACGACTTTATGACTCAAACAAAAAAACTGACTTCAAAACAAACTGAAATACTTATCCTCTTGCATCGCTTCCGCTTCCTTAACAGACGCCACCTCCAGAAATTCCTTAACCACAAAGATCACCGACGAATCAATCTCTGGCTAAAAGACTTAACCGAAAACAAATATCTCGGCCGAATATATTCCCGGAAATTAGGGGAGAATATTCAGCCAGCCATTTATTATCTTAAATCAAAGGCCGCCGGTGTTTTAAAAAAACAGCCAGACATCAACAAGTCACTGCTTAACCGAATCTATCGGGAAAACCTCCGCTCAAGGAAATTCATTAACCACAGCTTATTCTTAGCTGATATTTATTTTCATTTAGAAAATCTTTGCTTAGCAAACAAAGCCAAACTTCATTTCTTTAACCGGACTGATCTAGCCAAACACGATTATCTTCCAGAGCCCCTGCCGGATTTATATTTTGTCATTGAAGAACCTCAGGGGGAAACTAAAAGGTATTTTTTGGAAATGTTTGTCAGGAAGACTCCCCGTTATGCCTTACGGCATCGTATTTTTAGATTTTTTAATTATTATTCATCCAATGTCTGGGAAATAAACACTCACCACCCTTTCCCGACCATTCTTTTGGTTTGCCCGGATAGATACATGCAGGGCTACCTAAATAAGTTTATTCAAGAGCAATCAGAGGAAGAAGATAATGACGAAATCCAATTTTACTTAACAACGGTAAGAAAAATAAAAAAAGAGGGAATAGGAAAAAAAGTATGGATGGGGATTGAATAAATTTAGCTAGAAACTTTGGCCTTTAAATTTTCAAAAAATTTACCGATCATTGCTATCTGGTTTTCATTAGTAAAAAGAGTCCCCCTATCCAAAAATCGCCTTTTTTAAATAACCCTTGATTAAAGACTGATAAGGAACATTAATTTCATTAGCCTGTTCTTTGACTCTATCAATCAAATACTCAGGTAAACGAATCGAAATTGATCGAGTTGTTGGTTTAAGATTAGGAAAAGAAACTGGCTGAAAACCAGCTGGCTCAAAATATTCAGCTAAATCAACTTTAGCCCAGAATTTTCTTTCCTGGTCTTCATTTTTAAATTTAGGTAATTTAAACTGTTTTTTCATAAAGTTTCACCTCTTTTCTATTAATATCTCTTGCTGAAATGATTCTTACTTTTCTGTTTTTCAATGTAAAAATAACAAGTAATAATCTGTCTTTTTTAGTTTTTCCTAAAAGAATATATCTTTTAAATAATTGTAAAAATTACTTCCGTCAATATAAATAGCTACTCGTTCTTTTTTTTCTTTTTTCAGCCATGTTTACCATATTATACAACAAAAAACCGCCCTTGTCTTACGACAGAGGCGGTGCTCATATTGTTTGTATAATACCACTTCTTTATCTATTTGTCAAACTATGGGCTATAATTATACCTAGTCTGTCACTTGTTTTGCTACTTGACACCCTTCTTAACTGATTTAGCACATCTGGTAAAAGATACTCTAAAATCAATCCAAGGTTTTGAAACAATATTCTGGGATTATCAAACCCTCAATAAGCTCTAAATATGAGGTTCTAACATATCCATAGTCTTTTTCAAAAATAAGCATTTATTATTAATTTGGGGTAGAGCGCCTATGCTGTTTAACCCACTTACCACCTTTTTTGTAACGGCGAACCGGTACAATTTTCTGCTTCTTTTTACCGTAGGTAGAAGTTTTTGTTTTTGCCATTATTTACCACCTCTTTTTCTTTTACTGATATTTTGTCCTAAGTTAAACGGCTTTGCAACCACCAACATAAATTTCTTAGCTCCAAATTAAGGCCGGGGAAACGGAAAATAGGGCTAAAAGTTCTAATAAAAACGCGCTGGCTCCCAGACACTTTATATCGGCTAGATTAAGACAGCTTCAGCTCCCTTAAATTTCTTATAACTGATGCTTTGGCCTTTTTCAGACTGAATTTGTCTGGTTCGAGTCCAATACGGGGAGCTAATATTCCTTTTGGAGAATGGCGTAGATAGCTTTATCTGGTAATTTAATTCTAAAGCCCGCTTTAGCTTCTTTAATATTTTGATTTTGAGGAAAATTTATCCATGGATCCATCCATAAACCTTTGAATCTGCAGAGGTAATGTCCAGTAGGGTACTGTTTAGATCTTTTAATGAAAACAATTGTATTGTCTTGATATATTTTTCCTTTAATTTCGTCTTTGATATGTCGATGCTCAAAATGTCCTCCTGAATTATTTAAGGCTTCAGCTATTTCTTCACAGGAAAATCCAAAATTGCAGGCTTTTTCTTTGCCGTTTCCAAAAAGTTTCAATGTTTCTTGGTAGCTTAAATTTAAGATAAAAGCCGTGCAGGCCACACCACACCCAAATGGGTGTTTTTGAACCACAGGGGGTCTAGATAGTTTTTGTTCTTTTTCCATCCATCGCAGAGTATAGCTTTTATATTTTTATATTCAAGTGATTTCTGCCCAGTTTCATGGGCTTTTTTGATTTGTGTTTTTGTTAGAAGGGGTGTTTTGGTAAAATGGGGGTATGACAAAAAAGAGATATTACCATCGCAAGCTCATCAGAGATAGAATCCCTGAATTTATCGAGGCTAACAAAGGGGAATACGAAACCAGAATCTTGGGTGAGATAGAATTTGAAAAAGAATTAAAGAAAAAATTGGTGGAAGAATCAAAAGAATTGGTGGATGCCCCAAAGAAGTCGCTTCTGAACGAACTGGCTGATGTTTTGGAGTTGGTTAAGTCTATTGCTTCTCATTATAAATTAAGTTTTCGTCAGGTCGAAGAATATCAAAAGCAGAAACGAAAAAAGCGGGGTGGGTTTAAAAAGAGATTGTTTTTGATTTGGTCTACGGGTAAATCTGGTAAATAGTAGTTCTAACATCGTCCACGATGGGGAGCCAGTTGGAACTTAATATATCTAAATGTGATATATTAAGAATATGAAGAAAATATTAGTGAGTTTGTTTGTTTTGGCACTCTTGTTATTTCTTTGGTCTTTTTTAAGTTCTTGCGGAACTTGGTCAGTGTTCGAAGGTATTGGGGGAAAACCAACTTGTACTTGTATTGGAAAAATTATTAAAACTGGTGGGCCTTCGGGGCCTGCAGACGATTCTGGTGGAACTTTTAACTGTGTTGGGTTAAAAGTTCCAAAATTTTAAACGTATTTTACTTTCCCCATTTCTTCTTTTAATTGGCTAACAAATATAAGTTCATCAAAAACTTTGATAATATGGGGAAAATGCTTGGTTATATTAAAGTTACACCCTTCGAGGTAAAGTTAGAGTTATCCATCTTTTGAAGTTTTAGGCTTGCGTAGAATAATTTAACATCATTCAGGCTATAATCAAACTCTAATTTTTGGTTGCGGAATAAGTCAACTAGGGGGAGCACGTGTTCACTGAAGGGTGAATATGCTAAATATTCAAACCTAGATTAAAGTGAATCAGTCAAATCCCTGATAAAAGTCCCACAAACCCAATGAAGGAGTATGGCTTGGTTGGGAGTGTCAACATTATGTCCAGCGTATTCTCCCGAGCTAACAAGATCATATTGACATGCATTTCCCTCCACAACAGCTGCTTTTTTAAGCAATCCGTTTGTGAAAACAAGTCCATCTCGAGCGTTTATAGTTAAATCTAATCTCTGAGCCATTACTAGGGCTTTTTGAATTAAAGAGGCTTGATAGTCAGCGGTAGTTAATGCTTGTTGCACTTCTGCCAGAAATAGAGGTATTCTTAAATCCATAGGAAAATAACTTACTTTGCCTCGAGATAAACTAGTACCCAGGTAGGGGAAGCGCAAGCTGTCCTGTGAGCTTCTTGCATATTTAGCCAACAGGAATTGCAATCCAATGGCCACCCGGCCACCTGACACTCCTTTAAACTGGTACTCTTTATCCAAAATATTGTTGTTTCCTGTTAGTTCAACACACCCCTGATGATTCCCACATTTAATTACAAAAGATTGCAAATCATCATCTTCCCCGGCAATAACATCTTTAAGCTCGAATCCTGTTGAATTACAATGATAGGCAAGAAATTTACTTAGATTTTCTTGACCAACTACCCTCCTTCCTTTTCCTGGAACTGCTCCAACTGGGGTTATCCAACCATCAAGTTGAAAACCATTTAAAACAGGAACAATAAGGGGGGGTTGTATAATTGGGCGAGTCTGAAGTTTTTCTCGGATGTCAGCTGGATTTAGCCTATCTGGAGTCACAAACATATTCTATATTGCTTTTTGTCCAATATCAAGGAAAAATAGGATATTTTACCGACAAGGAATAGGTGTGAGTGTAATGCATGCTTACCAACAAGTGGTACATGTTCGAAAATCGTCCCATCCGGCGAGCAAAATATAGTGAGTCGAGGGGTGGGGGTATCAGAAGGTGAACTGAAATTCAGCTATACTTTCTCCTAATAGATAGTCTTTCAACCAGCCTTCGGTTCGAGTAGTGACCTTACGGGGGAGGGCGAGCTAGCTCTATCTCTTACGTTATTTGAAATTAACCTCAAAAATTTAGTATACTTTGATTATGAATGACTGTGTGTTTTGTAAAATTGCAGCAAAGGAGAAAAAAGAAGATATTTTGTACGAAGACGAAGACATTGTGGTTTTTGCCGATAATAATCCTCGAGCAAAAACACACTTATTAATTACGCCTAAAACTCATTACTCTGATTTTTCTGAGATGATGGAAAAAGAACCAACACTTTTACAAAAAATTGGTAACGTGGTTGAAAAAGTTATCAAAACTTCATCTATTAAGGGTAAAGGGTACACTTGGGGATTCCATTGTGGTGGTAAGCAGAGCGTTAATCATATACATGCACAACTTCTTGCAGGAATGAAGGAAGATGAGCTTGTTTTGTGACAAAAAGTTCTAAAATCGTCCCATTGGATTTATTCATGAGACTGAAAAATAATTGTTGGACTTCTTGCAAACTGAAACCAAACTCAATCTTTTGGTTGCGGAATAAGTCTACTAGGGGGAGCCAGTTGGAACTTATTATACCCAAATATGAAGAAACCAAGAACAAAAAAATTAACAAAGGACCAATTAGATTCGTTTTCGAAAAGACGGATAAGTATGGGTTCCTTAGCTACCTTGCCAATGCCAGGTACATACCTTCAAGAATTGAAGGATTGTGGAATTAATGAGAGGGAAACTCCAAGAAACGAACTTCTCGGATGTGTTATTACTCAACCTTCCGGGAGTCAAATGGCAGTAGAAACGGCTTTTTATGATACCAAAGATTTTCAGAATGATGGAGATTTACATGTAGTGAACTTTAAGGATGAGACTATAACTAGTTATTATCATGGTTGGGGAACTTGGGAAGAGCATTATGGGAACCAACATCATGCAAATAAAGATTATTTGAGATTTGGGAGTGTAGATAAACAAAACAGGCGCTGACCTTGCCCATCAGGCGGAGCCGAATTTTCTTAATCTGACCACGTTGGATTAATTACATAGTTCTATGAAGCCATCAGAAAAAAAGAAAAAACTAGTTGAAGAGTTGGTTAAACTTTTTGAAAAGTTAGATGTTGTGCAACTGTATCATCTACCTAGACAAGACGTAACACAAAATTGGTTAGCAGACACAGCTGCTGTATTAAAGAATCTAGATGAAGGTGATTACCAAGAATTCGTCCAGCTAAGCAAAAGTATTACCCCAACGGAAGGCAATCGAGAGATTAGAAAAAAAGCAGCTTACGAGATTAAAGTCTTTGTAACACGTAAGGTTGCAGAATATAAAAGATATGATTTTAGTAGTTTAGATAAAAAGGAGCCTGAGCCAATTTTGAAATTTGGTGAGCCAGGTAAAGCAGGACAGCCTGGTGGAGGTGGAACCGTTTATATGCAAGGAAATATTAATATAGCAGGTACCGGCAAAGTTAGTGCTGATGGTGGTGACTATGTTGGCCAAAAAAATATTACAAGCGGAGATAGTAGCCCAATCCAAACAGGAGATGCAAACATTAACATTGGTGACATTACTGATTCATTTAACAAAATAAGAGAACAAATTCCGCAGAACATAGAGTCATCTAGTCAAGAAAAAGCCATAGAACTTTTAGGTAGTTTAGAAAATGAGCTTAAAAAAGACAATAAGGAACCAAGTAAAATTACTGAAATTTTTAGACAAATAAAAAGAGCTTCTAAGTGGTTGGCAGGTCAATTAACCCAAGGGGCTGTTGGTGGTTTAATTAAGGCTTATCTTCCTCCAGTCATGGTTGCAGAGCTATCTTAACTTAAAGAGTTTACAATCTTCATTTTTTCTATTTCCTCTCTCAATTCCTGCACAAACCTGAAATCTTCAAATACCTTGATAATATGGGGAAAACTCTTGGTTATATTAAGGTTACGCCCTTCGAGCTAGCTTCAGAAAGCCCGATTTTCTGGGATTTTTTGGTTTGTGGTAGAATTAATAAGAGGGATAAAAAATGAAAATTGTTATTGGAGAGTATCAGCAGAATGACTGGAAACAGATTGTTAGTTTAATGTCTGAATTTGGTGCATATCTTGAGAAAATAGATAATATGCATAAAACTCAATTTAAGGGCGGCGGAGCAAAATATTTTACAGAAAAAATGCTAAAAGAGGCAAGGGAGGAGCAAGGAAAAGTTTATGTAGCACATATTAAAGATAGGTTAATTGGTTTTATTGGTGGCTATATTGGCAGTCAAGATAAAGAAGAACAAATGGAGGCAATCCAGACAAAACCAGGGATAATTAATGAATTATATGTTGCCCCACAATATAGAAGTAAAGGAATAGGAAAAAGGCTTTTGGCTAAGCTGGAAGATTACTTTAAATCTCAAGCTTGTGACATTGCCCGTTTAGATGTTTTTGCTCCTAATAAACTGGCACGTCAGTTTTATGCCTTGCAAGGATATAAAGAGCGTTCTTTAATTATTATGAAACCTTTAAAATAAGGCTTTATTTACGAATTTAATCTTAAAAGTAGTCCGAACTTCGTCCACGATGGGGAGCCAGTCGGTACTTAATATAACTCCCCTCGCTGACTTGTTTTTATTAGAACTTTCCGTGTTCTGGATTCTAATATGTTATAATTTAATTAATGGAAGTCAATATCCCACAAGCTCCCACCACACAGAAAACACAACCTGAAGTTAAGAATATTTCTCAAAACCCACAACCCTCTATTATCCCCCAAACACCCCCCAAACTAACTCTACCCAAAAACCCCAAAAAGAGATTGATAATAAAGATTTTAATTATTTCATTAGTTCTAATTGGCTTAGGTATAGGAGGATTTTTTGTTTGGAAAAACTTTTTTGCTACCAAAGAGGTGATTTACAAAGGAGCTTGGATGCCTGCGCTGGATAAGGGTGGGTTGGCTTCTATTATGCCGGTGATGAAGGACCTGGGAATGAACACTGCATCCTTAGCAATTGGAATTATTCAAGAGGAGGGCAATCCAGTTGTTCGTTTAGAGACGTCTTACGCACTCGATAACATTCGACTTGCTCAAGAAAACAACATGAAAGTTATGCTGACCCCAAACCTTTACCCTAAACCCAGGCCTAGGCTAGGAGAGAAAGATTTAGAAAAATTAAACTCTCTGATTATTGAGGCGGCTGAATTTGCAGAAGAACATGATGTTGAAATTTTTGCTCCTCTAGCTGAGCCACAGACTGTGCTTTCAGTAGATGTTTTCAAGTGGGGACAGGAGATTCTTCCTAAAGTTAAAAAAGTTTATCATGGTGAAATCTATTGGTCCTTTGGTGGAGTCGGCTCACCACCTGATAAAACAGCAATAGCTCGGATAGCTAAAGAGCCACCGGGAGAGTTCACAGGATATGATTATATAGGTCTTACTCTTTTGTTTCCAGTAAGCGAAAGTCTAGAGCCAAAGGACCGGCTGCAGTGGGCTGACATACTGACACTAGAAGGCTATTCACAACATGTTGAAGGGGCTATAGATTATATGCTCGCCAGAGCAGAGAGGGATGGCTGCAAAGGAGTTATTATTGACGAATTTGGCGTGTTTGACAGGTTCTTTGTAGAGGGGGCTGGTATAGTGGATGTTTTAGAAGAGGGGTGGATGAGTGAAGAAGAGCTTGCGAGAGCCTTTAAGATAGTTTTTGAAAAAGGAAAAGGCAAAGTATCTGGGTTTATGCTTGGATACTTTGCTGAGGGGGAAGTGCCTGGAATGCCGGGTGTATATATTAAAGGATACTCAGACGCAGAGAAAGAAGTGATTAGAAAATATTTCACGGAAATTTTGTAAAGAGCGGTAGCAACTTGTTCTCTCTAAAAATAGATAACTAAGTAGCTAAAACTAAGCAAGGCTTTACTTTTGCTATCTCCTCTCGTAAATCCTGCACAAACCTGAAATCTTCAAAAACCTTGATAATATGGGAAAAACTCTTGGTTATATTAAGGTTACGCCCTTCGAGCTAATTTGTTTTAATCTAACCACGAACCTTGTTTTCATTATGTTAAAATGAAAAGTATGAAAAGAAATGTTTCTTTTTGAGCTTCAATTCTGGTATTCGTTATGTTTGCTTTAGTGGTTGGGGTGGTTGCTAGTTTACAGCTGAAGCCTGAATTAAGAAAAGATTTAGAACTTCCCATTACTAGGGAGCAACCCACACCCTTCCCGATTATTATTGAAGAGGAAAACATGTTGGATAAAGTTGTTACTGCAGTTTTTGGATATGTAGTCAGTGGAGGTGATACAACTCCAGAAGGACTTTTGGACACACCAAGGAAGTTTGTTTTTAAAATTAAAAAAGACAGTGGTATTTTTGTAAATGTCACTTATACTGCTTACCCACCTTCTCCCGTAGGAGATAGGGAAATGGGAAAAATTCGATTAAATTTCCATACGGGTACGATTAGGGTTGGCGACTATTTAATAACCCACGGCGTTTATGATAAAAAAACAGATATGGTTGTTGTTGCCCAAGAGGGAGATTATATCGAAACTTATTTCGAGAGACCTTAAACTTAAAATTTTCTTATTTGCCTCAATCTTTCTTTTGTTTGTTCGACTACTGCTACTGTCTGAAAAGCCTTAATAATTTCAGTTAGATTAATCCTAGGACTAGGGAGCCACGGATTTTGGTTTTAAGATAACTGCTTGATTATCTCCTTCCTTTTTTTAAAAGCGGCGCTGAGCATTTAAGAGCCAAATGTCTTGTAACTTAAATAGTTTTTTGCTATAATACCTCTGTATGCCAAAAATAGAATTCGACCCAGTTATTAGAGATTCTTTAGGCCATCCTATTCTTGAAGATAAACTTAGTTTAAGAACTCAAGAAGTTGAAGATGTTTTAGAACTTCTAAGGAACAGTTCTGTAGTAGTTCTTACCGCTGATGAAAACGCCTCTGGCAAATCAACTTTTGGCAGAATTTTAAGGCATAAAATCTTAACAGAACCTGAAAACCAACAATTCTCTGACTGTGTTTTTATGAGAGCTAATCAAATTGAAATCGCTTATCATGAACCCAGAAGACAAGACAGATTTTCTGGCCATGACGGCTTGTCTTATCCTGACTTGGTTCGATTTAAAGGATTAATCATTCTTGACGAGGTTTATCCAGAATATGTGCTACTTGCTCTTACAATGAAAAAAGCCAAGCTTTTATTAATTGTTCAACCAAATTTCCTAGAAAGCCCTTCTGATGATATAGATGAAAAATTTACAACTTGGCTTAAAGAAAATAATATACCGGTTTATAGATTACAGCCGTATGTTCCAAAAGTTGGGCTTTAGAAATCAAAAACTCAAACTAGTTCGAACTTCGTCCACGATGGGGAGTTAGTTTCAGAAGCCCAGTTTCCTGGACTTTTTTGATTTGGTAGAATATAGATATGAGAATTTGCGTCAATTTTAGACAAAGCATTTATCGCCAAATAATATAAACATTCCAATATTCTTAAGAATTTGAGAATATTTTATTATGAAACTGACTTTTTATGGAGGAATAAATGAAATTGGGGGAAATAAAATTTTGTTGGAAGACAAAAGCACTCGATTTTTTTTGGATTTTGGGAAGGGTTTTAAGGAAGCTGGAAAATATTTTGAAGAATTTGTGAATCCAAGGGTGGTTCATGGAATTAAAGATTATTTGGAGTTAGATTTGATTCCAAAATTAGAGGGTTTGTACAGAGAGGATTTGATTGAAATTTTGAAAAATAAATATGAAAAGGATTTTTAACTTAATTTTAGCTGTTTTGATTTGCCAGGGAGCAGGCCTGGTGGGGTTAATATTTACCACTCCTGCAATCCCTTCTTGGTATGCTGGGCTTGAAAAACCAAGTTTTAGCCCTCCTAATTGGTTATTTGCTCCTGTTTGGTTTCTTCTTTATACCTTGATGGGTATTGCTGCCTATTTAATCTGGAATAAGGGGATTGGGAAGAAAGAAGTCAAAACTGCTTTGATATTCTTTGCCATTCAACTGGTTCTTAATTCCTTATGGTCAATCATCTTTTTTGGCTTGCGCTTGCCCCAATATGCTTTCTTGGAAATCATTGCCCTCTGGGTTTTTATCTTGCTGGCTACTTTGAGCTTTTATAAAATTTCTAGAATTGCTGGGTTGTTGCTCATTCCTTATATTTTGTGGGTCAGCTTTGCGGCGATTCTTAATCTTTTTATCGTCAGGTTACTAGAGTTATAAAAATTACTCTAATTGTATCTCTAAAAAAGAATTTACTTGCTTTGATGTAAACTCTGGATATTCAAGCTCAGTTACCCAGTCAATTCGTCGGAAAACATACCATCGTTCGAGCTAGTTGGCATTTAATATAACATGCCCGTGATTTAACATTTTTTTCGCAAAGTGATAAAGTTCGTTTATGGCAAACATTGAAAGGGGGGCTAGTGAACTTTGTTAGTACTTCTTATTTGCAGAGGCTAGCTCACGATTTTCGAACCCAGTCCCACAGTAGTTTAGGATCGTAGTCTTCCTCCATTAGACGCTTTATAGTTTCCCATAGTTTTGGTGGAATTGGGTGCCCATTGAATTCCGCCACACCAAATTCAACCGTAGCTAACTCTGACGTTTTAAATCCTGGTTCTCTAAGCTCTAATACGTGAGCTGGTATAATTTGATTTTTAGAGGCGAACCAACACATTGTCCAGCCTTTTTTAACTTCCATCATGTAGCTACTAGCATCTTCTTCTTGCGAATCAAAATGATGGATGTGGAGATTTCCCTCAGGATCAACAGCCAAAAAAGTTAATATGCCTGTCTGAGGGACTTCGCAAAAAGTTGTTTCTGACACGACATGTTGAATAAGAGTTCGACAACCAGATTCAATTGTAATCAAAGCCCCATCCATTACTGTTTCATCAACATCTTTTAATTTCCATGCAAGAGAGTAAACACCCTCAACCCCATATTCTTCTATAGAACCCCAAGGCGAATGTTCAATCTCAAAAGTTAAGTCTCTTACCTTAACATAAGTCTTGCTTTCGTCTGTAAAATCGATTGTCCTTGGTCGCCTTGGTCCCTCTATCATACATCAATATTTTATCAACTTAGAGGCAGATTATCAATGTTATAAGATATTTTGCAGGGTTTAGTAAACTACGTTGAAACTTATTTTAGAGAAAATAGCTGGTTCGAATCTTCGAAGAGAAAACAGCGAGATTTGCAAGGATTATCAGTTTTTTTAAGAGATCTCGGTCACTTGGGGTGCTCAAGCTTGCTGCGAACCGTGGACAGAGTTCGAACCTTTTTTATAAAATAGAATTTGTTATCAATTCCTAGAAAAATTATAGTTTATCTGGAGAATAGTCACAGCGCTTAGCAGAGCAAAAAAGAGGCCAGTTATTAAAATATAGACTATCCACCACTTAACATATTCTATGAATTCTTCCCGGGAATTAATTTTTATATTTAAAAATGGGTCTCTAGTAACCATTAAGTTACACAAATAAACAAGAGTCCTTGCAATTAAATAACTGCCCAAAAAGAAACCCGTTAAACAACCCACTAAATAAGCCCACCAAGGGCGATTTAATAATATTCCAAATATTGTAGGTAGGGAAAATATTTGGATTATGCCGGGGATCTCCTTAAATAGAAAGAGAAGGTAGGGCTTTAAGTAATATCTTTGTGGAATTTTTTTCGACATTTTCTCTAGGTATGCCTTTGGGGTAAATGGTAAGGTTAGTTATTTACTCCCATAGTTTATTTTCTCTGAGTTGCGCGGTACTAAGCAGGTCAGTCTAGAACTTTTGAATCTTATAAATTATTCTCTGCTTAACTGATGACCAATTCATTAAACATATCCGACTCTTCATCTTTCCACTTTCCAGTCCACGACAATAAAAATTGGCGGGAAACTTTTTTAGCATTATTGCTATAAACAGATATTTTTATCTTATATTTTCCTGGAGTTAAGCAGTCTTGCTGCGAATAGTACTTTTCGGGAAGTTCAAGGATAAACTTATTAGTTGCCTCATCTCTCTTAGAAAACCCTTTATATATAAATTGATAATAATCATCTGGGTGTTGAACTTTACCTAGGTCGCAGTACATTTCTTTTTCTGGTTGAATAGTTCTTTTATACGGATCTCTTATTCCCGACCATTTTAAATTTACAGGTGAAATTTTTTTATTTTCTACCATCTCACCCGCACCGTTCTCTTTAAAAATCTTTTCTAAAAAAACTTCACACTCTTCAGCTTGGGTTTTGCCAAAATTTTCGACTAAGAATCTAAAATAATAGACAGGAAAGTCTGAGTTTTTCCCAACCCTCCGTGTTTGATGACAGCCTGGAGTTGCCAACTTAAATTTGATTCTTAATCCTGGTTGGAAATACTTACGTTTAAGTTTTTCAGCTATATACGGAGCATAAATGGCCATTGCTCCCAAGAAAAGTGTTGAGCAAATCTGCACCCACTCGCTAATAAATATCCGCGAATTCATCAATGCCGAGACTGTAGAGATTTTCATACCTTGCTGAGCAGGTCGGTCTGGGACCTGTTAGTCCCTATAACTCGACCATTCTGAGTATATCATTTTAGGCTAAATGAGACAAATGAGACAGTATAAAAAAGAGGTCATTTATAATTAGAAATATCTAATTTTTTTCTTTCCCTATAGTATTTTTTCCACTTTTTTCTTGTTAACTTCATGCCAGCGATCAGTTGTGAGAGAAAGTCTACCCATTTATCCTCATAAAGGTAGTCTTTATGTACTTCATCATATAAACAATATTCAGTTTCAGTATCGACGGGATCTTTGTCTTCTCCGCTAACCGGACGAATATCGAAAATAAAATAAAGGCATTTGTGGTCGTAGTGAGTCAATGACTTTTTAGTGTTCTTTTTTATTTCGTTTAAAACAGCAGATGGGAGTAGTTTTCCAGCACTTATAACATCTCTCTTCACAACTTTATCTTTGATTATTGTTGTCACTTTCTGGTAGTTTTTTCGATCTTCTTCGTTTAGTTCATCCCAACGAACAAACTCTATAGCCAAATCTGATCTGTTTGTATTACTAATTTTCGGTATCTGAATTAGTTTGATGCTGTATTCTTGAGAGTTGAAAACGTTATCGTCAAGACTGGTTCTAAATTTGTCAACATACTGTTTTATTGCTTTAATGTCTTTAGACAATAATGTTTTACTGGCTCTCTGTTGTTCCTCTGTTCTGAACTGAGAAAATTGTAAGGAAAAGGAGAGAGCCTCGTTCAATGCGTAATCGCCTCCATAAAGATCAACCAACAAATTCTCATAGTTGTAGAGACAGGCCTGACATTCTCCAAACACACTTGCTTCAAGTTCCTTTGATGAAACATAACGGTGTTCAATTTTATGTCTTAATCCAATAATAAATTTGAGGTTTGCACGGACTCCGTTCGAGAGCTTATCAGATTTGAGTTTGTTAAACTCCTTAACGCACTTTGCTAAATCCCAGGCCTTTCTCTCGCCATTAATCCTCTCGTATCTGCCATTCTTTTTTTTGTAGTAATATTTATCACCTATCTCCTGGTAAAAATATGACTGAAGCAACCTTGTCCAAGCCATCACCATTAAAGTTATATAGTTTTGTTGTCGAAAGGTTGTTCTAGGCTTGTTGTACACTTCAACTGCTAGTAGTGCCGAGTCAACAGAACTGAGTAAAATACTTTTTGTTTTTCCTGTCCGCAATTTTTTCATATTTGTTTTTTCGATCTAACAAACTTTACTTTCATTTTTGCCTTCTTGAGATACTTTTTGAAAAACTCCTTATTCTCTTCTATCAAGTAGACGGCGTAGTAGATACTTCCGGCTTTTTCGAAAGTCTAGGATCTTGCTATGTTCGTCGCCCCTATTGGCAGTCAGCATCGCAGGCAATACCATCTTCATCTCCATCTCTTCTAGTACAACCACAAACATTTAGTTGATATTGAGCTTCTGCACAAGATGACATTTGAGGACAAGTTTTTGAACAATCACAAGTGTAACTTTCTGATGTTTGATTAGTGGATTGCTGAGTAGGCGGGGTTGCATTAGTGGGAGCTGATGGAGTTGTTTTTGGAGTAACCTGGGGTGATGTTTGAATTTGTTGAGAGGGATTGCAAATATCTCCCCACAATCCTTTCTTTTCCTCTCTTGCTTTTCTTTGAGCTTCCAAAAATCGGTCTTGGTATCTAACATCAGGGGGATAGCTGCTTGACTGGGCATAGCCCTCTTTTACAAGGTATTCGTTCACAAACATATCACCAAGCCAAACATACCTTAAAAGCCTACCATATTTGTCTGTTTCTGAAACATCTTTTTCTAGTTTAACTTCTTTCCCTTCAACTAATTCTTTGTTTTTTTGAGAAGCTTCTTTGCCATAACACTCAACTGGATTGCTGGGATGAACAGTTTCAGGGGTATCGATGCCTATATAGCGAACTTCTTGACCTCCTTCGATTTCAATTGTGTCTCCATCAATGACCCTAGTAACTATTGCTACTTCCACGTTTGAAGTGGTTGGTTGCTCTACTAATGATGGATGTGTTTCTTCTATTGATTCTCCTGCTACTGTTTGACTTTCCTGTTTACTGTTTTCTGCTTGAAGTACTTGTTCTCGAGGAGTAGTTTCAATAGTCAAACAAAAAAGGACAAAGAAAAGAACAGTTGCGCCGCCAAAGAATAAGCTGAGCTTTTTGCGTGATAAGTCTCTTTTAAAATATCGAGAGAAAATGCTTGGCTTGATTAAGCTAATTACTAGAGGAACTGGTGAGAGTAGAAATAGAAGCAAAAAGATATCGTCCACACTAACTAAATTATACCATTTCAATTTTAAGTTTACATTTCAACCTAAATTATTACAATGATATCAAGGGTTAAATTTGACTTTTACTTTATAATTTGTTTTAATCTAGATAATTGAAATTCAGTGTTTGGCTGCCCGAAAGGGCAGTTTTTATTTATCTCCTGCCTGCTGGTAAAGGGAAGGAGGTGAGTTATGAGAATCTTTCTGACGCTGCAATCTTTCGTTTTGACTGCCATGATTTTTGCTTCACAAGTTTATGCCCAACCCGATGATGTTTCCAAAGTCCAAAATTTTATGATGAACACCATAGAGATTTTGGTTACCTTGGCCGGGATTTTAGCCGCCCTTTTCTTTGTCTGGGGAGGAGTGGGATATATTACCAGTTCCGGTAATCCCGAATATTTGGAAAAATCAAAAAAGACTATCTTTTATTCCGCCATTGGGCTGGCTGTATCTTTGGGAGCATATGTATTAGTCAATATTGTCACCCAGACTGCCCAAAGCGCCTTTGGCCAATAATTAAAAGTAAAACCAATGCTACTGACCGCAGTTTTATTAACTGCCTTCTTCTGCCTCCTTGCCCCTAGTTCGGTCCTTGCTCTTGACCAGTACCCCGAAATCCAATCTTTCACTAGCGACCTGCTTTCAAACCTTTCTATTTTAGCTTCTGTCTTTGTTGCCTTTTTCCTCATCCGCGGCGGCTATCTGTATATCACTTCCAGCGGCAACCCGGAAGCGCTTGAAAATGCCAAAAAGACCATCAGGAATGCCTTAATCGGCCTGGTTTTGGTTTTATCGGCCAGCGCCTTTTCTTCAATCCTGACGACTTCATTTACCACGCCATCACCAGGCTCTGACACAAGTCAAATCCAGCTGGCACCTTTAGAAACAGTCGAGCCCGAAGGCGGTTTGACCCAAGTCTTAACC